>OLPW01000582.1_pt1 | contig 43183 bp, 46 predicted proteins | sample 1672161 | NCBI WGS metagenome assembly OLPW01 (sample SAMEA3136654, study PRJEB25190) | human gut metagenome
TCAATTTCTTCCTTTATCAGACTTCCTACACTTGAAAAGTGCGAACATAAAAATAATTTCATCAATATTCTCCTTTATAAATTTCGATTTGTATAACAGTAGTCTAACACACGTTGTTTAAAAATACTACAGCCAAGCCAATGTCTGTAATTTGCCCTAAAATTTCATTTTATGGAATTTGGACTACTTGATTTTCTAATTGCATACGCAATTCGTGAAATGTATCATTATACTGTTGATACATCAGACACACAAATGTAAATAGGGACTTTTTCTTTTGACGCTTTTGGCAGATATGCTCGAGGATCGCTTTTGTTTTTTTGCAGCGATTTTCAATGAGCTTTTGCAGCTTTCACAGGACGCCGAAGTGCTCCAGCAGGATCTTCAGGCCGATGAGGATCAGGATGGCGCCGCCCACAAACTCCGCGCGGTTCTTGTACCGCGCGCCGAACAGGTTGCCCACGAACACACCGGCCACAGAGATGGCGAACGTGGTACAGCCGATGAGGATGGCCGCGGCGTAGATGGGGACGGTCAGCTCCACCATGGAGAAGCTGACGCCTACGGCCAGCGCGTCGATGCTGGTGGCGATGGCCAGCATCAGAAGCTCCCTGTGCCGCAGCTCCGCCGGCTCCGCTTTCTCCTCTTCCTCCTTTTTGGACAGGCTCTCGCGGATCATACTGCCGCCGATCCAGGCCAGCAGTACAAAGGCGATCCACGGGGCCATCTTCGTCACATGGCGGGCAAACTGGGACCCCAGCAGCCATCCGGTCAGGGGCATGACGGCCTGAAACACGCCGAAATACAGGCCAATGAGCAGGGTCCGCTTCCGGTTCACCCTGGGCATGGCCAGCCCCTTACAGATGGCCACGGCGAAGGCGTCCATGCTCAGGCCCACGCCCACCAAAAAAATCTCCAGCAATGTCATCTTATCGTCCCTCTCCTCTATAAGATCACCGGTACCGGCCGGTCTATCACGATGCTGTCCGGCGCGACGCGGCAGGTATACGCCGCCGCCTGTACCCCCGCGGCTACCGCCTGACGCAGGGCCTCGCCGAAGGCGGGGTGGGTCGCATCGTTGGGCGCGAAGTCTGTGACCTCCGCCATCTGTATCACAAAAAACACCGTGGCCCGATGGCCCAGCGCCACGGCGCTCGCCAGCTCCCGGAGGTGGCGGACGCCCCGCTCCGTGGGGGCATCGGGAAACAGGGCGTGGCCGCCGTCCTCCAGCGTCACGCCCTTCACCTCCACCAGGTGCAGGCCCTGTGGCCCCTGCAGGCAGAAGTCCAGCCGCGACCGGCCAAAGGTGAACTCCGGCTTCACCAACCGGGCCGCAGGGTCAAAGATATGCGCCCACTCGGCAAATACGCGGTTGGGCGCCTGGGCATCCATGTTGATGAGCTTATCGCCCTTTTCCACAGCGATGAGATCGTAGGCCGTGCGGCGGTCAGGGTTGGCCGCCCGCTCCAGATACACTGCGGCGTCCGGCGTCAGCAGCTCCCGACAGCGGCCCGTGTTCTTCACATGGCAGACCACCGTCTCCCCGCCGGGCAGCGCCACATGGGCGATGAATCGGTTGGGGCGGGTCAGGAAGCGGCCCCGTATCACCTGTCCGTACTGCATGCTCTCCCGCCTCCTCTGATGATATAGACTTGTATCGTATCACAACCGGCGGTATTTGGAAAGCGATATATCCGCATTTCTGCCTATTCTCCCGAAAAATACGAAAATTTTCAGAGACCACGCAAAAAACTCTTGCAAATCGGAAAACAATCTATTATAATAGCCGTGTCAATCAGACATGCACCTTTAGCTCAGTTGGTAGAGCACCTGACTCTTAATCAGGGTGTCCAGGGTTCGAGTCCCTGAAGGTGTACCAGCAGAAAATCACCGACCCCATCGCCGGTGATTTTCTATATGGCCCGTTGGTCAAGTGGTTAAGACAGAGGCCTCTCACGCCTTTAACATCGGTTCGAATCCGGTACGGGTCACCACAAAATAAAAGGACACACAACGTGTGTCCTTTTATTTTGTGGTGACAGTTCTTTTGCGGCGCAAAAGAACTGCGCCTGCGGGCGGGTGACTGCACGCGCAGGGGAAACCCGACGACGGTTTCCCCTGCACACGTCCCTTTCCCTGCGTCCCCTTGCCGCTTCCCGCGGTCCCACATACGCCACAGCGTACATCCGCCTGCCGGAAAGGCAGGCCATTACTGCATACAGGAGAATTTTATGGCCAAAAATATTCGCTTATCCGACCACTTTACCTATGGCAAGCTGCTGTGCTTCACGCTGCCGTCCATGGTGATGATGGTGTTCACGTCCATCTACGGCGTGGTGGACGGGCTGTTCGTATCCAACTTCGTGGGCAAAACGGCCTTCGCTTCGGTGAATCTGGTGATGCCGTTTGTCATGATCCTGGGCGGCATGGGTTTTATGATCGGCACCGGCGGCACGGCGCTGGTATCCAAAATTCTGGGCGAGGGCGATCCGGAGAACGCCAACCGGACGTTCTCCATGATGGTGCTGTTCACGTTGGCGCTGGGCGTGGTGCTGTCCGGCATCGGCATCGCGTTCATGGGTCCTGTGGCCCGTTTTCTGGGCGCTACGGACGCCATGATGGCGGACTGCGTGCTGTACGGCCGCATCGTCACCGGCTTCACGTTCGCCTTCATGCTGCAAAACGTGTTCCAGAGCTTTTTCATCGCGGCGGAGAAGCCCAAGCTGGGTCTGAAGGTCACAGTGGCCGCGGGTGTCACCAACATGGTGCTGGACGCCCTGTTCATCGCGGTGTTCAACTGGGGCGTGGCCGGTGCGGCGCTGGCCACCGGTCTGAGCCAGTGCGTGGGCGGTGTGCTGCCGCTGGTGTACTTCCTGCAGCCCAACACCAGCCTGCTGCGCCTGTCCCCCACCCGCCTGCGCGTCCGCCCCATCCTGGCCGCCTGCGGCAACGGCTCGTCGGAGCTGATGAGCAACATCTCCTCCTCGCTGGTAAGCATGCTCTACAACTTTCAGCTGATGCGGCTGGCCGGCGAGGACGGCGTGTCCACCTACGGTGTGCTGATGTACGTGCAATTCATCTTCATCTCTCTCTTCGTGGGCTACTCCATCGGCTGCGCGCCGGTGGTAGGCTATCACTACGGCGCGCAGAACCACGGGGAGCTGAAAAATCTGCTGGGGAAGAGCGTGCTGCTGATGGGCGGCAGCGGTGTGGTGCTGACGGCGCTGGCGATGGCGCTGGCCCAGCCCATGGCCCACCTGTTCGTGGGCTACGATGCCGGTCTGTTCGCCCTGACGGTCCACGCCTTCCGGCTGTTCGCGTGGTCGTTCCTGCTGGCGGGCTTCAACATCTTCACTTCCGGCTTCTTCACGGCACTGAACAACGGCGCCGTCTCCGCCGCCATCTCGTTCCTGCGGACGCTGGTGTTCCAGTCCGCATCGGTGCTGATCCTGCCCGTTTTCTTCGGCGTGGACGGCATCTGGTGGGCCATCACCGTAGCGGAGGTATTCGCGTTCCTCATCTCCGGCATGTTCCTGCTGCTGAAGCGGAACAAATATCACTATATGTAAGACTTGCGTTTTCTTCAACATACTGATATACTATGTAACTAAGAAAGGGGGGACCCAAATGCTGGTTTCCACCAAGGGGCGGTACGCCCTGCGTGTCATGCTGGAGCTGGCCCAACGGCCCGCGGACAGCTATACGCCGCTGCCGGTGATCGCGGAAAGGCAGTCGGTGTCGGAGAAATATCTGGAGAGCATCGTGGTCCTGCTGTCCCGGGCGGGGCTGGTAGAGGGCGTCCGCGGCAAGGGCGGCGGCTATCGTCTGACCCGCAGCATCGACCAGTACTCCGTGGGCGAGATCCTGCGGCTGACGGAGGGCTCGCTGGCTCCCGTCACGTGTCTGGAGGGGGCGGAAAACACCTGCCCCCGGGCCGGTCAGTGCCACACCCTGCCCATGTGGGAGAAGCTGGACAGCCTCATCAACGGCTATCTGGACAGCGTATCGCTGGCCGACCTGCTGAAGCAGACCGACGGCAGCAGCCTGTAAGCACAAAAAACAGGACCGTTTCAACGGTCCTGTTTTTTTGTGCTCAGAACACGCCGTAGCCCTGGCCCTGGGTGATGATGTAGGACCAGAGCACAGGCCCCACAGCGCCGGTGGCGCTGTATCCCAGTGAGCGCTGGACGGCACGGACGGCGCGGGCCGTCTCCTGCCCGTACACGCCGTCCACGGCGACGGCGGGGATGGTACTGTCCCGGGCGGCCATCTGGTTCAGCCGCGTCTGGAGCAGCGTCACCTCCGGCCCCGTGTCCCCCAGCACCAGAAAGCGGCCCGGGTACACCTCCCGCGCAAACTCCTGATAGTCGGCGGGCAGGGTGTAGAGCGTCTGCTCATACACGTTCTGCAGGGCGTTCCACGTATTGCGGCCTACCACGCCGTCTACCGTCAGGCCGTAGGCGCTCTGGAAGGCGTAGACCGCGTCCAGCATAGCCTCGTCGAAGGTGTCGGTGATGGGGATGGGCGGCACCTGGGGCAGGAAGTAGCCCAGAAACGCCAGATAGAACCGCACTGTCTCCACGTTCAGCCCCGTGTCGCCCAGCCGCAGTGCCTCCGGATACACACGCTGTGCCTCCGGGATGGTAAGTCCCTCGCTGGTGATCTCCGACAGGCTCTTGACGCCGTTGTAGATCATCTTGATCTTGTACCACGTGGCCTTGCCCACGATGCCGTCCTCCTCCAGATTGAAGATGCGCTGGAAGGTGCGGACGGCGTCCTCCGTCTCCTGATTGAACACGTTGGAAATTTCGGTGATACGGGGGATGGCCGGGTAGTTGCGGCGGATACGCTCCAGCTGCTGCTGGATGGTACGCACGTCCTCTCCCACGGAGCCGCGGGTCAGCGGGCGGCCCGGGTACGACGGGGTGCCATCCCCTACCGGCGCGTTGAACACGATGTTGATATTGTCGCCGAAGTAGCGCTGCAAAATCTCATAGGGCGTCAGGCCCTGCTCCGCCAGGTCCACGCTGCCCCACTGGGACAGGCCCGGGCACTGGGTGCGGACACCGTCGCAGAACCGGGCGTACAGCGGCTCCACGTTTCCCTGCCGCACGATGTAGTCGTTGAAGCTGTCGTCCACCAGCCGGTCGATGTTCTCAAAGGTGCTGCGGCCCGGGACGTAGGCCTGATCGTAGCGGGTGGAGCTGGTGATGTCGAAATCGTAGCCGCGGCCGCGGTAATACTCGGTGTAGATGCGGTTCAGCGCCACGGAGATCTGGGCCAGAATATTGGCCCGCAGAGCGTTCTCCGGCCACGTAGGATAGATCTCGCTGCTGGCCACGTTCTTGATGTAGTCGGTAAACGGCACCGTCACGTTCTCCGCCGCCTGATCCGGCGGGCCCAGATGGACGGTGATATGCTCCGGCACCACAGGAAACGGCATGGCTCCTCCCCCCTCTCAGGCCGATTCCAGCGACACCGCCAAAATCGTCTCGATCTGCGGGAACACCGCGACCTGTCGGGCGTCCACCGTGCCGTACTGCGGGTGGCGCACCGATGCCTGATACGCGGTGCCGCTGATCCTCGCCGTCTCCGACGACTGGGACCACCCCGCCGGCAGGGCCGGCAGGCGGATGCCCTCCACGATGCCGGAGCTGTCCGTGACCCCTTCGTAGAACACGGTGCGCTCCGGCCCGAAATACCGATAGATCTCCACCCGCGCCCCCTCCACAGGGAACAGGCCCCGCCCCGTGGACACCTGCACCCGCAGGGTGCCCCGCTCCGGATGAGCGTCCAGGAACCACTGCTCCGGCCCCTTCTGCACGCTGCTGCTCTCCATATCTAAAGCCTCCCTTTCCTTGTCGTCTCCCTTCATACTATGCTCTTACCGCGCCGCAGGTGCCAAAAAAAGAGAAGGGCTGCGGCACAGCCCTTCTTTTTTTCGTTTATGTGTTCTCAGAACGCCCAGCTGCCGTCGCGGAAGATGGGGACGGTGCGTCCGTCCTCGCACACGGCGTCGATGCTCATGTCGGCAGAGCCGATCATAAAGTCCTCGTGTACCATGGAATCGTTGACGCCCAGGGCGCGGCACTCCTCCAGCGTCTTTTCCTCGAAGCCGCGGATGGTGTCGGCAAAGCCCATGCCCAGCGCCAGATGGCAGGCCGCGTTCTCATCGAACAGCGTGTTGTAGAACAGCAGGCCGGACTGACAGATGGGGGAGTCGTAGGGCACCAGCGCGCACTCGCCCAGATAGGCGCTGCCCTCGTCCATGGTGATGAGCTTGGTCAGCAGGTCGTTGTTCTTCTCCGCGTGCCACTCCACGGCCTTGCCCTCGTGGAACCGGATCCAGAAGCCGTCGATGAGCTGGCCCTGATAGCTCAGGGGCTTGGTGGCGTAGACGATGCCCTCCGCCTTGCCCCGCATGGGAGAGATGAAGCACTCCTCCGTGGGGATATTGGGGTTGAAAACGATGCCCTGCAGGCTCTTTTCGCAGCCGCCGCAGAACTGGGCCTCGGGGATCATGCCCACCTGAAAATCGGTGCCGTTGGCGCTCTTGTAGCGCAGCTCCCGGATGTGCAGGCCGTTGAGATAGGCGCAGCGGTCGTGCATATCCTTGTTGTGGGCGTCCCAGTTGGCCACGGGGTCGCCCTCCAGCGCGCGGCTGGTGGACAGGATGGCCTCCCACAGCTTCTCCATCGCCTGAGACTTCCGCAGGTTGGGGAACAGCTTCTTGGCCCACGCCTCGCCGGGTACGGCGGCGATGCACCACTGGTACTTGTTCTCGATCTGGTCGCGGTACTTCTTGATGATGGGGTACTTGCGCTGCTGGCTCTTGGCCATCTTCTCCTGATTGATGCCGTTGAGACCGTCCGGGTCCTCGCTGAGCAGGTAGATGCGGCAGGGGATGGTGTCCACATAGTGCTGCCAGCGGGCCTCCTCGTAGTTGTCCAGCTTGGACAGGCTGGTCAGCGTGCGGTAGCGGAAGTGCAGCTTCTGGAGGGGCTGGTAGCTCCAGTCCACCACTACCTTGCTGGCCTTGCACCTGTAACACTCCTCCACCAGCATCTTCACGAACTCCGGCTGATCCAGCTCGGCGGTGATGAACACCTCCTGACCCGGCTGGATATTGACGCCGCTGCGGGCGATCAGGCGGGCATATTCCCGCAGGATACTTTTCTTCATGGAAAAACTCCTTTCGTGTCTTTCAGCTGCGTACTATTCTACCACCCGATGCCCGTTTTGAAAAGACATCTTCCGAAAAAAATCCGGTATTGTCCCAAAAATCTCTCTAAAAGGGACAAAAAGGGACCCGCGGCGTTGCCGCGGGCCCTCCCCCGTTTTTCTGTCTATCATGCGCCCACATCCAGCGCCAGCACCTGCTCATAGGCATCCGCACCGGCGGGCGAGCCGATGGGCAGCACCGCGTAGAGATGTCCTGCGGCGTCCGCGTAAGCCGGTACGTCCCTATTGATATTGGCATCGGACAGCGTCCACATCCGGCGCTCCGCCGCGGCATCGCCAGTCTGTCCGTACAGCGCATCGAACGTATCGGCGGCGGCCTGCCGCACCGCATTCAAAAACGCCGTCTCGTCCACGCCCTGCGCCGTCAGCAGCTCCGATGTGGTGAGCCGGACGCCTCTGGCCGTATCGTAGAGGTACACGCTGTACTGGTTGCTGTCGAAGCTCCAGCCGCAGGATACCACCAGCGACAAAATGTCGCCGCAGCGATAGCTCTCCCACATCACGTACAGGCAGGACAGGCTGACGCCGGAGGCGCGGTCATCCAACGTCTCCTCCACGATGGGGCCGTACTCGTCGGCGATGGCCGCGTTGATGGCGCGGGCATCCGCCGTGTCCGCCAGCAGCTGGGGCACGCGGTAGGTGTAGTGCCCGCTGTTGCCCACGCCGTCGGAATAGTCGAAGGACTCGTTATACAGCAGCCCCACCAGCGGATCGGCGGAAGTACCGTTCTCCGTGCCGTAGAGGCTCTCGGCGGCCAGCCGGATCTGAGACAGGAGCTGCCGGTCCACGCCGGCATACTTGGCCGCCAGCGTGTTCAGATAGTTCTGCACCGTGTTGGGCGCCTGCCGGTACCGCTGGGCCAGCGTGTCCATAGCGCCCTGGGCATACGCGCCGTCCGCGCCCAGATAATAGGCGCACAGGTAGCTGAGGGGGCACGTCTCCCAGTCCGGCATGTGCTCCGTATCATACACGATGCCGTAATCCGCCGGGTCGATGCTGACGGGGTCGTTGTCGCCCTCCGAGGGCCACGGCGTGATCTCCGACGCCGCGGCGCCCTCCGCGGTGACCTCCGCCAGCAGGGGACCCAGCTCCCCGGCCCAGAATCGCACGGTGAAGCCCTGAGCCGTGGGGATCTGGATACCCAGAGAGAAGGGCTGGCACAGGACGGTATCCTCCCCGTTCTTCTCGATGCGGACATCCTCTGCCACGGCGTTTTTGGGGCCGTCGTCCGTCTGGGCATACAGTGTAAAGTCGTTGAGCAGCGATGCGGTGCCGCCCTCCCCTGCGTACCGGGCCGACGCCGCAGCGGGCAGCGTGACCCGCATCTCGCCGTTGAGCCAGTCATTCTGATATGTCACGTTCACCAGCTCGGCCTTCACGCCGTCGTCGCGGGTCATGGACGCGGGACCGAAGTACATCTGCCGCCCGCCGCCCACAGAGCCGCTGTCCAGCCCGGTCTCCAGCGCCGCGATAAGCTGCCGCAGGCCGTCCACGCTCTGCCGCGCCGCGGCGATGTCGTAGGTGCCGTCGTTGGTGACGCGGCCGGACTCCACGCCGTCCATCTGCCACGCCACCCAGTCCAGATTATCCACAAGGGCCATGGCCAGATAACCGCCGGCCTCCATTAGCAGCGTGATCCCTTCGCCGGCCCCCACCACGTTCTCGTAGCTGGTGCCGTAGCACAGCGTCAGGCCGTAGGGCTCCTGCTCCGTGCTGAGCCGGATGGAGAAATCATCCCAGATACCCGTGCCCAGCTGATCCAGCCCGATGGCGCTGATGATGCCGCCCACAGCGCTGTTGTCGCCTACATAGGGCGTCCGCAGAGCGTACAGCGTCTCCGCGTCCCAGTCGCCGTCGGCGGCAGGCTGCTGCCGTTGGGGACTGGTCAGGAAGCACACACCGATGACCGCCGCCGCGATCAGCAGCAGCACCGCCGCCCACAGTGCCGGTTTCCGATAGCTCATGGCGTTCTTCACACGCTCCTTCACCGCCGTCTCGCCGAAGGCCAGGGGGCACACCGCCGCCGGACGCTGCCGCACGGCGCAGGCCACCAGCGCACGGGAGTAGGCCGCCCGTCCCGCGCCGTCCAGCGTCCGCAGTACCCGCTCATCGCAGGCGTTCTCCATGTCGCGGCCCAGCAGGACATACGCCGCCCACAGCACCGGATTGAACCAGTGTACCGTCAGCAGCAGGAACGCCAGCGGCTTCACCACGTGGTCGCCCCGCCGGATGTGGCTCCGCTCGTGGGCCAGCACCTGAGACAGGTCCGCCTCGTCCAGCCCCGCCGGTATATAGATGCGGGGGCGGAGCATGCCCAGCACGAAAGGAGTGCCCCACCGGTCGCAGCGGCAGACGTTATCCTCCACGCGCACCGCCGTCCGCACCTGCCGGTAAAGCCGCAGATAGCTGACCAGCATATACGCCAGCATGAATGCCGCGCCCGCCAGCCATACCGCCGTCAGCACCTCCACCGTCATAACGGGGCGGGCCGCCTGCACCGGCTCCGCGGACGTGACCGATCCCACAGGCTGGACGGGTGTCAGGATCTCCCCGCCGCTGGGCAGGATGGCGTCCGCCGTCTCCTGTGTCTGGGGCAGCTGCTCCAGCGCCGCCGTCACGGGGCTCTGCTCCGCCTGCAAGCTGACGCGGCTCTGCAAGGAGACCGGCACGATCAGCCGCACCGCCACCAGCGCCCACAGCATGCACACCGCCCACTTGGGCGCGCGGCGCAGCGCCAGCCGCGCCAGCATCACCGCCAGCGCCAGCACGCCGGCCTGCCACGAAAGCTCCACCACTCTCAGAAACAGATCAGTCATGATTTTTCTCCTCAAGATCGGCGATCATCCGCCGCAGCTCGTCTGCCTCCTCCGCCGACAATCCGCGCCCGCCCACGAACGCGTTGAGAAAGCCGGGCAGACTGCCGCTGAAATTCCGCTCTACAAAGGCACGGCTCTCCGCCCGCTGCACCTGGTCGCGGGACACCAGCGCCGTTACCACGGCGTCCTCCGTCTGCACCACGCCCCGCTCCGTCAGGCGCTTGATGACGGTATAGGTGGTGGATTTCTTCCACCCCAGCTTCTCCGTGCACAGGTGCGCCAGCTCGCTGCTGCGCACCGGCTGATGCTCCCACAGGATCTCGCAGAACCGCAGCTCGCTGTCAAAGATCTTCGGTGTCTCCACCCGCATCTCCTCCTTTCGATAGGTCTACTTAGTTAGACCTCTTGCCGGTAGTCTAACCCATTAGACCCATCTTGTCAAGGGAAATTTGCATCCCGCCCCGATTTATGCTACACTCACCCCGTAAGGAGGTGACGACCATGGACATTCTCTATCAGGACGACCGCATCGTGGTGGCGGTAAAGCCCGTGGGCGTACTGTCCACCGATGAGCCCGGCGGTATGCCGGAGCTGCTCCGCGCCCAGCTGCACACCGACTGCATCCGCACCGTCCACCGGCTGGACGCCCAGGTGTCCGGCGTCATGGTCTTTGCCCGCAGCCGTATGGCGGCGGCCCTGCTGTCCCAGCAGATACGGGAGCGCCGCTTTACCAAGGAGTATCTGGCTGTCCTGTGCGGCACGCCGTCCCAGCCCTCCGGCATCCTGACGGACCTGCTGGCCCGTGATCCCCAGCGCCGTCTGACCTATGTGGCGGACACCCCCTCCCCCAGCGCGCAGGAGGCCCGCCTGTCCTTCGCCACTGTGGACAGCTCCGACGGTATGACGCTGGTGCGCGTCCGGCTACACACCGGCCGTACCCACCAGATACGGGTACAGTTCGCCTCCCGCGGTCTGCCTCTGGCAGGTGACCGCAAGTACGGTGCGTCCGACGCGCCGTATCCCATCGCCCTGTGGTCCTGCCGCCTGTCCTTCGTCCACCCCCAGACCGGCGAGCCCGTGACCTTCACCTGCCCGCCGCCGGACACGGCGCCCTGGGACCTGTTCACCCTCCCCGAAATGCTGTAAAGGATCGCAAAAGCCCCCTCCCGCCAGGCGGGAGAGGGCTTTTCTCAGTTGTCCTTTTTCGTGGTATCCGTCTTGGCGGTGTCGGTCTTGCCCGTCGTATCCGCCGCGGCGTCGTCCTCCGCCGGCGCCACGCCGATGATGCGGTCGGTCAGACCGGCCTTTTCCGCCTCCTCGCGGGTCATGCGCAGGGGCTCGGCGGAGTCCTCCACCAGCTTGGCCATCACCAGATAGCGGTGGGCGTCATCGCCGTTCTTGCACACGGACAGGACCAGCACCTTGTCGCCCCACTTGGGCAGATCGTCGCGGTTGACGTTGACGCTGCCGGCGGAGGGTGCAAAGCCGTTCTTATGGTCGCTGCCGGAATAGCTCTTGTCCGTGGCCGCCTTGTCCAGCGCCGCGAAGAAGTCGGTAAATACCTGCTCATCGGTGAAATCGTGGTAGTACAGGATGTGGGTGGTGTCGTAAGGGATGCCCGCGAAAATGCGGTACGTCATCTTCCGCCCGCTCTGATAGACCTCCACCACCGCCTTGTCGTCAAACTTCAGCGTCTCGGCGTAGCTCTGGAGGCCGCCGAACATGGTGCGGTTGGCCATATTGTGGCCGTAGACCACGGTGACGGGATCGTCCAGCTTCGTATCGTTGTAGGTAGCCTCGGTATACAGCGTACCGGCCTTGTTGTCGTTGCCGTCCAGGTCGCGGTACAGATACCAGCCGTCATCCACCGGATGCTGGGCGATGAAGCCGCCCTCGCGGATGGCGCAGCCCGTGGCGTTGGGGATCTTCATATAGGCGTAGGCGTCGGGCCACGCCTTCTGCGCCGTCTCGAAGTCCACCGGCACGTCGGCGGCCTCCGGCTGCACCAGCACGATCTCCTGCGCCGGGTCGGTGTCCGGCTTGTTCTTATCTTCCGTATCGTTGTTCTTACCGCAGCCGGCCAGCAGCGTCAGTGCCGCCAGCAGGGCTGCGCCTGACAGAATATACCCTTTCTTTCCCATGATGGTCTCCTTTCAGCAGTGCGGATACCATCAGCTGACAAGGGCACGCATGCCTGTCACCTGATGGCAAGAAATGCGGGACAGCGCGCCCGCTGCCCCGCACCTCTGCGCTGGGGGTATCTTACCATATGCCGCCCGCAAATGCAAGACCCATTCGATCGCTCACAGCGACGCTGTCTCATCGTAGCCTTGGAACATCAGGGTAAACTGCCGCTTCTGCATGGGCGTCATCCGGTCCTTGTAGGATGCCAGCAGGGCCTTGGCCTCCGCCAGCTTACCCTGCCTCAGATAGCTGGCCACTGTGCGGTGCAGACTGGCGGCAGCCACGGAGCTCAGTGACTCGCCGCTGCTGCTGGAGCCGCTGCCGGAAGAACCGGAAGCGCCGGAAGGACCGGACGCGCCGCCGTATGGCAGCCCATCGCTGACCTCCGCGCCGGAGGCCGACAGCTTCTGCTCCTGCTGGGCCTTGCTGCGGTAGTGGCCCAGCATGGTCTCATAGAGCTTCCGATCCTCCGCGCTGGCGTTGTCATACTCCTCCTGCGCCAGAGCCAGCTGCTTCTCCCACAGTGACACATCGTCCTGCCAGCGGCCATAGGCGTTCTGCTCCCGCTGATCCAGCAGGTCGTAGCGGGCGCGAAGGTCGTTCCCCTCCTGCTGATAGGCGCTCCGTGCCCGATCCTCGAACTCCGGCAGCAGGGCCATCAGCTCCTGCATGTATCGGCTGTACGCCTGCTGCCCCGCGCCTTGGGCATAGCTGGAGCCGTACCCGCCGGTAAGCGCCGCCGCCTGACCCATGGTGTCCTCCATGGCGGCACGGCCCCGCTGAGTATACAGCTGCGTATACTGCTGAAAGCCGCCGTCCGCCTCGGGATCGTAGGAAAATGGCGCACGCCCCGTCAGCTCCTCGTACAGCTGCGCCAGCTGCTGCTCGTACAGGGACTCATAGTCCCCGGGCCGCTGGGATGCCACGCTGTCGCGATGGGCCAGCGCCTCCTTTACGCTGTCCGACGGCTTGTAGCCGGCCTCCAGCTCTGCCAGTGCCTTGGCCGTTCTGGCCGTAGGCGCGGCCTTGGGCACGGATGCCTGCGGCTCCTCCGCCGCCGATGCCGACGCGCTCATCAGGCTGCCCCACGTCTCGTCACCGGCGATGCCGTCCCGCTTCAGGGAGTTCTTTTTCTGATAGTCCCGCACCGCCGCGCGGGTCTTTTCGCCGAACACACCGTCCTCGTCCAGCTGATAGCCCTGCTTGTTCAGCTCGCTTTGCAGGCGGCGCACAGACTCGCCCTGCGAGCCATAGCCCACCATGGTATATGTCGATGCCATCGTTCCGTCCTTTCTCCTCAAGTGATCCTGCGCCAGGCATAGATACCCGCCATGCCGCAGTCCACGCGCTCCCATTCCGCCCCCTCCGGCGACGGCTGGGGCTCCGTATCCTCTGCCGTCAGCCGCACGCAGCCCACGGGCCACAGCACGTCCGCCAGCGCCTGTCCGCCCAGGGTCAGCCCGCCGGACACCTCCACATCGCCGTAAAACACCGCCGGCCACGCGCACTCCAGCGCTTCACCGGTGCTTCTTTTGCCGAAGGCCGCGCCCCTGCCGCCGCTGTGCAGGTGCAGCGTCACCGGCGATACCGGCGGCAGCAGCTGCCGCACCGTCCGGACGCCGCCCGCCGTATCCACGGCGGATACCTCCGCCTCATAGGCCGTGTCCGCCGCCAGGCCGCCGCCTACCACCGTCTCCGCGCCGCTGACCAGTGTGGTATGGCCGCTCCAGCTGCCGCCCGCAGGACGCCAGCGCACACGCATCTGCACGGTGTTCCGTCCCCCTACGGAGGCGCAGGACGCGGTACCCGTCACCTTCAGGTACGCGCCGTCCTCCGCTGCCGTACCACCCGCCTTGCACCGGATGACCTCCGCCGCCAGTGTAGGCCGGTGGTAGGCATACACCGTCACCGCCTCGCTTTCCGCCGTCACCGAGCGGCCTCGGCTGTCCGTCACTACTGCGGAGGGGATCAGCGTCCCTGCCGCAGCGATGGGTGCTGTCTTTCCCGACAATCCCGCCACGGTCTGACCTCCGCAGGTAAAGCGGCACGCCTGCACCGATGCGCCGCCGGCCCCTGCCGCCGTCACCGTGTACTGCACGCGGCTGAGTCCCTGCACGCACACGCCCCAGCCGCTGACCGCCGTGTTATCGCTGACCGCCGACACCTGCACCGACGCCGTGGGCGCCATAGACGGCGGCACATAGGCGGTAAACGCCGTCTGCACACTGCCCACCTGCTCTGCGCCGCTGTATACCGCCATGGACATGGTCCCTGTACCCCGCAGGGCGTCCGGGATCTGCTGCGCCAGCTCCTCCGGCACGCGCCAGCGGTACACCGCCCTGCCCGCCGCATGGCTGACCCGCCGGACATCGCCGCTTTCCAGCGTGCCGGACGCCCCGCCGAAGGCGTAGGAGAATCGGAATGTGTACCCGTTCCCCGGCTTCACCACCGTCAGCGTGCCGCTCTGCCCGATGACAGCGTCCCTCGCCGTCAGTTCGAACCCCGCCATACTCACGGTGCGGCTGCTCCTCTGTGCCGCGTTCATCTCTCACCCTCCGATCCAGCGGATTGCCAATCCGTCCCCGTTGTCCTCCATGCGCCAGCCGCCCACATCCGCGCCGCCCAGCGCCGCCATACCGTTGACGTGCAGTCTGCCGTCCGCCACACGAGCTACCTCCTGAGCGTCCTGCCGCAGCGACAGCTCCTGGCCGGTAAAGACGGCACGGAAGCCGTTAGGCTCCACCTCCGTCTCCCCGTCTGCATCACGGCAGGCCAGCCCGAAGCCCACCGCCGTGCCGTACACCGGCGCGGTCCCGTCGTACCCTACGACGCCCGTCCGAACGCAGGCCGCCGCGTTCTCCCTGTACCGGTCGAAGGCGTCCGCCACCGCTGCCAGACCGTTCCTCAGCGTCGCGGCAAAGCCGTAATACGCTCCCAGCTTCTCCGGCTCTGCCTCCAGACGGCCGCTGAGCGCCGCCGCCTGCCCATCAAAGCTGTCCGCCGCCACGTATTCCGTCTCCACTTGCGCCGCCAACTCCTCCACGGCCCGCTTCAGCCGCTCCTCCCCACCGGCGATGAGGCTCCGCAGCTTCCGGTACTGCTGCTCCGTCCCCTTTCCGCCGGAGGACGCGCCGGTGCCCTGCTCCAGCCGCTCCAGCGCCAGATTCAGCTGCTGGGCCATCTGGAACAGATACGAGTACTGCTGCATCACCTGCTGCTGTACGCTGCCTGCGGGACACGCGGGCATAGGGATGGTGCTCACGGGCCGTCACTTCCTTTCTCATACACCGCCGACATGCTGAACACGCGGCACCGGCCGGTGCCCTGCAGCCGCAGCCGCACCTGCCTGCATCGTCTGGGCCGCAGGTGCAGCAGATACCCGCGGGTCTGTCCGTCACCGCCGATGACCTGTCCCAGCGTCTCCCAGCTGCGTCCGCCGTCATAGCTGGCGCTGGCCTCCAGCCGCGCCCGATCCTCCGGCTGCACCCGCAGCTCCAGCCGCGCCAGATACTTGTTCTCCGGCTGAGAGAGTCCCAGCTCCCCCGTCTCCGCCATCCACCGCAGCGCCGTCTCCTGCTGTCCGCTGCCGCCGGTCATGTCCAGCAGCCTGCCGTCCCTCGCCAGGCCGTACAGCGCCCCGTCGCACACGGTGAACGCCATGATGTTGGCGTCGTCCTGCCGGTGCCACAGTCCCCGCGCCGTATCGTATACCAGCAGGTGCCGCTTCCCGTCTCCATCCCGCGCCGCCAGCCAGTACTGCCCGTTCCAGCCCGCCGCCGCGCCGTCCTGATACCGTACACTGCCCAGCGGCATGGACACGCAGCCGGGCATACTGCCATCGAAGGCGTACACACCGCCCAGCCCCAGGTAGAACAGCGTCCCGTCCACCACGGCGGCCGCACCGTGGCACCCCTTCTTCACGCCCGGGCAGCGCAGCGTCACGATCTGATGCGCGCCGGTGGCGCTGGGGTATACCCGCTCCATACAGTCCTCCTTGAAGAAGATGACGCCGCCCAGACACGCCGCCGCGCCGGTAAACGCCCCGTCAGAGCCGCGGGACGCCGCGTAGCTGTCGGTACTGAGCCCTGCGAAGCTGTTCCAGTTCCGGAAATCCCCCAGCTTGCTGGCGTAGATCTCGTTCACCGGCCGCCCGTCCACGATGCCGTACTTGCAGCCCCACAGCCGGTTACCCTGCTCCACCACGAAGTCCATGTCCGGCACGCGCCGCGCCGCCGTCACCTCCGCCGTCTGGCTCCCCACCTCGGCTGTCGCCGCCGGCACCGCGATCCAGTCATCGCCCGCCGCATCCAGCACGTGCAGGCCGTTGAGCGCCTGGGCCTCGCAGCCCTCCACCGTCACGCCGTCTCCGGCGGCAAAGCCCCGTCCGATACCAGCGGCGGATATTTTGGTGCACACGTTTTCCACGTCCAGCCACACGCTGCCGTCGTACCGCTTCATCACCGGCTCGGCATCGGAGGTATCCAGCCACAGACTGCCCGCCTCCGGCGCATCAGGGGCCGCTGCCCCTGCGGCATAGTCCCCCAGCTCCTCGCCGCCGCTTCTGCACAGCGCCGTCGTCACCTCTCCCGCGGTGACGTTCCGGTTCTCCATGCTGCCGAAGTCCGACAGGTCCTGCGTGTTGATGTACTTTCTGTCCGGCCAGATCAGCAGGTACGCCCCCATGTTCACCAGCTGCTTTTCGCCGTCGGACAGCGCCAGCCCCGTCTTTTCTCCGCCTACGTACAGTGCCGTGCCGTCCACCCACACCAGCGCATCGCGGCACGTCAGCCCGTTGGGCTTACTCAGCACTGCGGTCTCGCCTCTGGCCGGACGGGTCTCCAGCGCCGGGTACCCGCCGCTCCACAGATTCTCCATATTCTGAAAGCAGCCCATGGCGCTGCCCGCCCGCCGGTCCAGCCCCAGGAACCGGTCCACCGTCACGCGCCGCTGCGCCGGTGCCGTCAGCTTGGGAAAATACATCCCTCCCACCTCCTTAAAACAGACGCAGTGCCGCCGCGCCCCGCCGGGGCTGCTCCCTGCGGCACCGATAATCCTTGTAGGTCAGAAAGGCATTGTTCCATTGGGCCGCCGCGTTGTTGTACCGCGCCATCTCGCCGTTGGCGTAGTGGATCTGTGCCTCCACATAGTGGCGGTACAGCTCGTCGTAGGGCGCCTCCGCCGTCAGCACGTACTCCTCCGTCACCTCCGGCAGCGTCCCCGTGACCTGCTCCGCTTCCCGCAGCACGAAGCCCTCGGCCTGCGCCAGCCACTGCATCTTCTCCTCTCTGCCGTACTGGTTGGGCAGCAGGGCGTCCACCCTGCCCAGCATCTGCCCCGCCGTCATTCTGTCCATGTCAGTTGGCCCGCTCGTCCACATAGCGGCGGGCGGTCTCCGCCATCATGCGGCTGTTCTCCAGCACCTCCGCCACATAGTCGGGCACCTGTACCTGCACGCCCTTCATGATCTTCCAGCTCCGTCCGTTGACGGACACGATCACGAAGTTCTCCTCATTCTTTCTGCCGCGGGGCAGGAAGATGGACACCATATTTTCCTTCATCACGCCGTTCTCCTTTCATCGTTTCCCTGCGCTGCGGGAGGGGCCTGCCGCCCCTCCCGCGCCCTGTCAGTTGGCCTTGTCCTCGCCGGAATAGCTGGAGCCGCACTCCACGCGCACCATGTACTCGTCGTACAGGATAGCGGCGGCGTGGACGCCCTTCCAGCCCACGCTGGAGCGCTGGTCCAGGGGGTCTGCGGTGCCGGAGGAGCCGCGGGGCTTCACGATGACCTCCGTGCCCTCGCTGAGATCCACCACGCCGTAGGCGCCCTTGCCCAGGAACAGGCAGCCATACACGGCACAGCCGTCCCTGCCGCCCTCGCCCGGGCAGATGGCGGCCTTGTCCGATGCGGTGACGGCCTGCTCCAGCACCAGCTTGGCCGCAGTGTTGGACTTCACCTTCACGCGCTGGCCGCCGATGAGCACATAGCGGCCCGCCAGTGCGTCGGCGGCCACCGTGCCGCCGGTAAAGCTCACCTCGGTACTGTTGGCCGCCGCGCCGCTTACCGTCAGGGTGCGTGCGTCCTGCGCCAGGTCCTCGCCACGGTAGATCTTGGCCTCGGTGGTCTCCACGAAGCGCACGCCGTGGAGCTCGCCGATCTCGCCGGAAAACAACTCCGTGGCGGCGGCGTACTGGTGGGCGGCGATCCATGCCTCATCCTGCCGCAGGTCGAAGGCCACGCTGGGATGGATGATGCACACGTACTTGCCGTCGAACGTGGGGGCATTCATCTTCTTCAGCTGGGTGGCCGCCTTGGCCACCAGCTCGCTGGTCATCTTGCACGTACCGTCCAGCGCGTAACGGCTCAGCACCTCGGCGGCGGTACCGTCTGCCTTCTTCTGGGGCGCGTAGATGACCTGGTTGCCCTGCTGGATCTCGTTGCGGGTCACGGTGTCCAGCGTCAGGCCCATGTTGCTGCCATGGCGGTCGGTGATCTCCAGCACCACGTCGTCGATGGCCGTCAGGTCCAGCATATCGGACACGGTGGTGTAGTCGCCGTACTGCGCCAGATCCTTGGTGATGTAGCTCACCGAAATACCGCTGCCATCGGGGGTCACGCCCTCGGTCAGCGGCGTCAGCGCCTTGTCGAAAGCGCCGAACTTACGCCACTCCACGGTCTTGCCTCCGCCCACCGGCAGTCCCTTTGTGGCCGCGAACTGGTTGTGTACCAGCTGGGGCTTGGCGTTCTCCAGCAGCTCCATGCCGTAGTAGGTCTTCATCTCGGCGCTGAGAGCGCCGGTGGTCTGTGTGTTCATCTCCCCTGCAAACAGCTGCAAATTCATCTTCTCCATGCTTGTCCTCCTCATTTTGTTCAGAATCGTATCTTCTCTCCGTCCTGTACCCGTTTCCGGATGTCCGCCAGCTCGCGGCTGGTCAGTCCTCTGGGATCGCTGCGGGTCACGGAGCGGCTGCCGCCGCGGTTCTCCGCAGCCCGCCCGCCGCCGGAGGCGATGGAACGCGCCATCTGACTGCGTGCCTGCGCCGCGGCATAGCCCATGGCCGCCTTCAGAAGCTCCTGCCGGTGTACGATCTCATAGGCGGTCCTGCCGTCCACACCTGCCGTCACCAATCGCCCGAACCGGGGTGATGCCATCTCCCTCCGCCAGTCGAAATCGGGATACACCTGCCGGATGCGTCCCTCCTCCGCCTGCAGGCGCAGCACCGCGCCGGCCTGGGACTCCCGCCGCGCCTGCACCTCCTGCCGCAGGCGGGCGTTCTCCTGCCGCAGTCCCCGCAGCCGCCCGTCCAGAATTTTCTGCACACGGGCGTCAAACTGCTCCTTGTACTGCCCGCGGATCAGGGCGCTGAACGCCTCCTGCTCCCCGGCGTCGGGAGCCGCCTGACCGCCTGTCTCTCCGCCCGTCTCCTGACCGGCCTCCGCCGCCTCCGCAAACGTCTGCCAGTCCATCCAAAGCTGCTTCATAGCCTCTCCTTCCCGTGGTAGGTCACGACCCTGTTACCTGCACACACGCGGGATACTGCCGTGCCAGCTGCGCAAGCCCGCACCGCACCAGGGTGAAGGCAGCGCCGCAGTCCCCTGCGCCCTCCACCTCCGCAAAGCCCCTGCGGATGCACACCCGCGCCGCCTGCCCCGTCTCCTCCAGGCTGCCCGCCAGTGCGTACACCAGCGCCGACACGGCGGCGCACACGATGTCCTGCCCCGCCGGAGCATGCCCCGCGTGACCGCATACCGTCACATGCGTCCCGTCGAACACCGCCCGTATCATCGGGGCCTCACGGCCTCACGGGACTGCTTTCTCTGCCGCTCCATGGCGTCCGGCGCGCTGCCCGCCTTCACCGCGCCCACGTCGGGCGCCTCGCCGCCGTTCATCTCCTGCTCCAGCGCCTGCGCAAGACTTGTCCCCTGTTTGGCGTCCAGCAGCTGCACCGCCGTCAGCAGCTGCCGCTGGAGCCACGCCACCTGCCGGGTCCGCTGCTGTCCCTGCCGGATGACCGATGCCAGCTGGTCCTTGTTCTTGAACTCCATCAGCTCCAGACACCGCAGGGCCTGCTCGGCCATATCTGCGCGGAAAAACCCCATCTGGAACAGCTGCAGCGCCAGCTGGTTGTACTCCATGGTCTTGTAGGGTGTCTCGTCCTGCGCCGCGATCTCCAGATCGAACTCCGGTACCCGATAGCCGCCCAGCGCCAGAGCCTTGGGCTGCATACCGCCGTTGTCGAACATGCGGAACTCCCGCTCCGCCCCGCGGCCCAGCAGCCGGAACTGCCGGGGTGCGCTGTAAAACTGCCGCACCAGCTCGATGCACAGCGTCATCACCTGCGCGAATGCCTGGTACCCGTCGTCGATCATATTGCGGGACAGCTTACCGCCCGCCTCCTGCAGGGCCGCGATGGCCGTGGCCGCCGTGACGCCGCCTGCAGTGCCGCCGCTCATCACGTCGCGGTTGCCCGCCGTCTCCTTCATCTCCGCCACCTTGTTCTGCAAGACGGCCACATACACGCTGTCCAGCGTGGGCACACGGATAGGCGCGATGGAATCGGCCCCCAGATTGCCGTTGGTGTGGACGAAGGGCTGCGTCCAGTCGGCGTACTCCTCCTCGTTCACCGCCCCGTCGGAGCGGATGAAGAACCGCGGCGTGGCGGCGGCCAGCGTGTTCTTCAGGATAGCCTGGTTCATCAGGTCGATCTGCTTCTGCGCCGGCTTGCACAGGTCCACGTAGCCGTAGCCGCAGGGCGTCCCCTCCTCGGGGAACAGCACGTCGAACACGAAGGGATACTGCCCGTGGTCGTACCATCCCCGCTTTTCGTACTGCGGGTCGTTTTCCGAGGCGTACAGCACCGTCTCTCCCACGAACTTGCAGTAGTGCAGCACCTGCCGCCCCTCTGTCACCGTGTGGTAGTACCAGTCCACCACCAGCGACTGGTCGGAGGTATCCACCCGATCATCATAGAGATAGCGGCTCACCTGGGACGCGCCGCCGCGCCCCAGCTTCCCTTCCAGCTGGGGATAGTCCTGCAGCAGCCGGTGGTTGGGTGTCAGCTCCACGGAGAAGAAATTCTCCGATGCCTGGATATCCTGCACTCCCGGCTCCCAGAACAGATTCAGCACGTCCATGCTGCGGATGTCGATGTCCCCCAGCCCGTGGAGCTTGCCCCCGTCCCAGAACACGCCGTACACGGCGCAGCCGGACTTCAGCTTGTTCCACCACGCCCTGGCATACTCCTTCTTGAACCGGTTGTTCTGCAAGATCACCGGCAGGATGCGGGTCAGCTTCTCCGCCTCCTCCCGATCGTCCGGCTCGCGGGGCAGCACCGTAGGCTCGGGATAGCTGTCCATGGCGTCCGCGTGCTTGGACAGGATGCAGTTCACCAGCCACCCGCTGGCGGGGCGGGGATCGTGGGGATTGCCGCCCCGCCCCTCCTTCTCCATCTGCTCCCAGTGCCGCATCTTCCAGAACTGCTCGTTGTCGATGATGCGCTTGTCCAGATTCTCCTTGCCGCGCCGGTATTGCCGCAGGATCTCCGCCGCGCGGACCACCTCCTGCGTGCCGATCCTTGGCCGCATGACCTCCTGTTCCATGTCGCACCTTCCTTTCCTTGTTACTGCCTCTGCCCGCCACAGGTCCAACGTTGCACGCTCCGGTGCAGCGCTCCTCAAATTCTTCTCACGCCGCCCCAGCTGCCGAACCGCCCCGACCGCAGGTCCAGCGGATCCTCCGCGATCTCCCGTGCCTCCGCCCGCACCGGTGCGATGGGCCGCGTCATGCAGAAGTACCGGCTCTCGTCGGCCACATGGTCCTCCTGTGTGGTGTCCACATCCTCCGGCACCGTCTCGCTGTATAAAAGCTGCGGGATGGTGCGGATAAATGCCCGGCAGTGCTGGAATACGTACAGCATGGGGTATCCCTCGCCGTCGAAGCTCATACGGTAGTGCATCTGCATCCACCCCGCGATGCGCCGGTTGTCCCCCTTCACGAAGAAGATACGGTGCTTCAGCGCCGTCTCATAGATGCTCTCGCCGCGGCTGGCGTCCCAGATGGCGGGGTCCGCCACGCCCTGTATGCTCCGCCCCCGCAGCAGCGGGTGCTCCTCCTCCACTCTCCGGATCTCTGCGAACTGCCGCTCCGGCGTCCACAGCACGCCCTCGTCCGGCGTGCCGGTGCAGCCGTACAGCTCCGCGATACGGTACACGCACCCATCGTGGTCCACCGCCCACCAGCCGCAGGAAAACGGCCTTGCGTAGCCGAAGTCATAGCTGCGGTAGATGTTCCATTCCCGCGGCACGTCGAAGGGCCGTATCACGTGGGTCCACCGCCTGTCATCGTAGTGATCGGGGTCATCGGTGAACTCCTGAAACACCTGCCCCGCGAACACGTCCCACCGTCCCTCCAGCCACGCCCGCCTCAGCTTGTAGGGCAGGGCCTCCAGCGTCTTGAGATAGTCCGGCTGCCGCGCCAGCAGCGCCGTGTTGTCCGTGACCCGCGCCGGAATAAAGGCGTAGTCCTCCGGCTGCTCTCCGTCCTCGAACCGCCTGTCGATGAACAGCCGCTTGATGTACCCGTGCCCCGGCCCGCCCGGATTGCACGTATAGTAGATGCGCTTGGGGAAGTCGTTGACCCCTCGGACGCAGGCGGCGATCTGCCGCATCCACTGCTCCTTCAGCTGCGTGGCCTCGTCCAGAAAGATGACGTCGTACTCCGCGCCCTGGTACCGGTCCAGATCGCGGTCGCACCCGCAGTAGCCGAACTGCAATACGCTTCCGTTGCAGAACCGGAACTGCCGTTCCCCTGCCCGATACTCCGCCACATCTGCCAGCTCCTGCCGCAGAAACGCCAGATGGTTGGCCTCCAGCTCCGCCAGACTCCGCCGCACCAGCAGGATACGTATCCCCGCGTACCGCAGCGCCAGCAGCTTGGCCTTGCACCGCACCGCCCAGCTCTTGCCGCCGCCTCTGGCCCCGCCGAAGGCCACATATTTCTTCTCGCAGGCCAGGAATTCCCGCTGCCGCGGGTTGGGCGTCCCCAGCGTCATGACCTCCGCCCTCATTGGCTCAGCTCCTCCGCCTCGCCGGACAGCACCACCCGCACCGTGCCTCCGCTCTTTTTCTCCGGCGGCTTCGGGGGCTCCAGCGACTTCCCCAGCCCCACCAGCGCCTGCAAAAGTCCCGCCAGCTCCTTGATCTCCCTGACGTCCGCCTCGCCCATATCCATCCGCTCTGCGGCGGACGCGGCAGCGCGGTTCAGCTGCCGCGCCACATTGGCCAGACATGTCTGTGTCTCCATCCGCTTCGTTCGGCTCCAGCGCCGCTGGCCGTACCAGTCCTCGTCCTGCGCGTGCCGGCTGACGGCCCGCTCTGTCACGCCGTACAGCTTCCCCAGCGCACGGAAGCTGATGCCGCCCGCCTCGTATCTCTCCCGCATCTCCTCCCACGGGATACCCTTCTTCCTGCCTATCTCTCCTCTCCTCCTCTCACCTCGTACACCGCCAGGATCTGGGCGGCGAAATCCGCCAGGCACTTCCGGCACACGTTCTCACCGGCCACGCGGTAGTAGCGATCACCCCGCCGGATCTCCCCGCCGCACAGATCACATTCCGTCCATACGCCGCGCTCCTGCTCTTTGTCTCTGCACATATGTACACCTCCCCTTCACCTCTCCCCCGCCGCGACCCCCTCCGGTTGCCCTTTTCCGTCCACATCAGGAAATTATTTTTTCTTTTCCTGTCCTTATTCTCCGGCGCACCCCGACGGACACACCTCGTAGGGGCTGGGGTCTGTCCCTCTGTTTGCCCTGCCGTGGCCCCGTTCTCGCACCCCGTAGGGGCCGGCGTCCTCGACGGCCCGCATCGTTTTTCTTTCATGCCTACGGCGGGGATATTTCGCGCTCCGGCGCGACATCCTTTTGCCCACGGCGGCAAAAGGATGCAAAAACGCCGCCAAAGGCCCATGGTCTTTGGAATTCCTTTCGTCCGCTTGCAATCACGGCGCAAAAAGGTCCCACAACGAATCGCCTGTACTTCTATCCCCGCTGCCGCTCCCACGTGCCGCAGGATAGCGCCGCATCCTACCGCCGCGGAACAATGCTGCGGTCGCTTCTCTACACTGCGATGTACCATGATCTTAAATTTTCCGCGGCCCAGCGGGCCGCACATACACTTGCCGCCGGCGGCGGCAAGTGCGCGATTTGATAATCGCCCAAACGGTAGACCAGCACACCCACCGCGCCGTATGCGGGAGCGGCAGCGATAAGAGGACCGCAAGCGATTCGTTGTGCGGCTATCAGCGCTATTCGGATTTTCGCGTGGTACACGGTCACGTTTCCTGATGCACCCAGCCGCGCAGGAAGTCTTGAAACCTGCGGTTTCAAGCAGCGTTTTTGGTCACTTTTGGGGCTGCGGCCAAAAGTGACCCGCGCTCGGAAACGCGGAATCGTCCTCTCCGCTGCGGGAAGAAATGGGGCCGCCGGAGGCAAAAAAAAGAGACGGACGCTTCAAAGCGTCCGTCTCTTTTTTCTTTCTGCTTATGCCACGAAATTCCTGATCTCCACCACAGCTGCCACGATACAGAACAGCCCGAACGCGAAGATGAGCGTGCCGCCCACCTTCTTTTTCTCCTTGAGCTGGAACATGATGGAGCCCACCAGCAGCATGCTGACCGCCAGCAGGATCATACTCAGTCCCGGCACATACAGCACATTCAGCTTTCGCAGCGCCCACAGCAGCATGGCCAGCGCCAGCAGCCCAATGGACACATTTTTCTTCGTATTCATCGACATCTTCTCTACCTCCCTGACGGCCCTGACCGTCCCTCTCAGTGTATCGCATCCGCCGCCGGAGCGCAAGCCCTCTCCCGCAGCAATCTGCCCTTCAGTACCGCCGCCACGGTCTTGGCGTCCGTCAGCGTCCCGTCCATACACTGCCGCACCGCTTCGTCGAACGGCACCCGCAGCACCTCCAGGAACTCATCCTCATCCGGATGGGTCTCCCCGAACGTCAGATCCTCCGCCATATAGAGATACAGCGTCTCTCCGTAGCACCCCGGCGACGCGATGAGCGCCCCCAGCTCCGTCCACCGTCCGGCCTCGGCGCCGATCTCCTCCTTCAGCTCCCGCCGCGCCGTGAGGAACGGCTCCTCGCCGGTCTCCCGCTTGCCCGCCGGGATCTCCGTCAGCACCCGCTCAAAGGCGTACCGGTACTGCCGCACCAGCACCACGCGGTCCTCCCCATCGATGGCCAGGATACCCACGCCGCCCGGGTGCTCTACCACCTCGCGGCTGCTCTCCTTCCCGTTGGGCAGGCGCACCGTGTCCTGCCGCACCCGAATGATGCGGCCGCGGAACACCTCCCGACTGTCAATGGTCCTCTCCGTCAGATCCATGCCGTACACTCCTCTCGCCGTTTTTCCGCAGTATACCACACCCCGCGGCAAAAAGCCAGTCCCATGATCCTCTTGCGTCCCGCCGCAGGATGTGCTATACTATACGAATCAGCCCACAGGGAAAGGAGGTCCTCCCATGGAAAAGTCCGGCGTCAAGATCGCCGCCCAGAACCGCAAAGCGTTCCACGACTATTTTGTGGAGGACCGCTACGAGGCCGGCATCGAGCTGTTCGGCACGGAGGTCAAATCCATCCGCGCCGGCACGCTGAACCTGAAGGATTCCTTCTGCGTCGCCAAGGACGGCGAGATCTATGCCTACAGCCTCCACATCTCTCCCTATGAGCAGGGCAACATCTTCAACCGCGACCCCGACCGTCCCAAGCGCCTGTTGCTGCACAAGCGGGAGATCCGCAAGCTCCACGCCATGCAAAAGCAGGATGGTTACGCCCTGATCCCCCTGTCCGTCTACTTCAAAAACTCCCGCGTGAAGGTGGAGCTGGGCCTGTGTAAGGGTAAGAAAACCTACGATAAGCGGGATGCCGTGGCTAAGCGGGATGCCAAACGGGAGATGGACCGTGCCATGCGGGAAAAGAACCGCGGCTGATACCACCTTATATTTTGCAGAAACGAGGACACTGTTATGGCCAATCCTATCGTCACCATCGAGATGCAGGACGGCGGCATCATCACCTGCGAGCTGTATCCCGACATCGCACCCCAGAGCGTGTATAACTTCATCTCCCTGGCCAACGCCGGCTTCTACAACGGCCTGATCTTCCACCGCGTCATCCCCGGCTTCATGATCCAGGGCGGCTGCCCCGACGGCACCGGCATGGGCGGCCCCGGCTACTGCATCAAGGGTGAGTTCGCCGCCAACGGCGTCAGCAACGACCTTCGCCACACCCGCGGCGTCCTCAGCATGGCCCGCGCACAGGCCATGGACTCTGCCGGCAGCCAGTTCTTCATCATGCACAAGGACGCCCCCCATCTGGATGGGCAGTACGCCGCCTTCGGCTGCGTCATGGACGGCATGGACGTGGTGGACCGCATCGCCAATCAGCCCCGCAACATGATGACCAACAAGCCCAAAAAGGACCAGATCATCGCCAAAGTCACCGTGGACACCCACGGCGAGACGTATCCGGAGCCGGAGAAGCTGGCGGACCCCTTCCGCAGATAATTTTCGCATTTCACAGCATTTATCAATTTTTTCACAGCGTTTGCACCGGCGGGGAGCATCCCCTCCCCGCCGTCCCATACGGGGCTGTACCGGTTTCGACGGGGGTGTGGAGGCTGGATAAGCGGGCGGCGGCGCCTGACCGCCATAAAACGGGCAATTTAAAATTAACTGACAACACTAACACTGTTGCCGTCGCTGCTTAAGCAGTGACCGTCTGAACCAGAGAGGCCACCGGCTGGGGAAGGCGTCGTTAAGGTGGCGTCCGTGAGGCGGGTAAGAGTTGCCCCGCCCATGCATCATGACTCTACTGAACTGCAAAGTCTGTCCGGTGTCTTTGCAGGGAGGGAATGCTGAAACCTGACTGCGCCCGGAGAAAGTCCTGTCAAAGTGCTTTCGGACAGGGGTTCGACTCCCCTCAGCTCCACCATTTGGACCGCACTCGAACACGCGAGTGCGGTCCTTTTTCTCTGATATTGCAGAAGATCGATGTGGGGCTTGACACCCGCCCGCTTCAAGGTCATTTTTCCCGTAGGAATGTCCTGGCGTTCCCGACCGAAGCGGTCGATTTCCCACACCAGGAGGCAGTCGAAGCGCCCATCCTCCGCGTCTCGCAGCATCCGCTGGAACTCGTCACGGCCGACGACGTTCTCGTCAGACATCCGGAAGAAATAAGGCTCCAGAGAACTCCGGAGCTTCTCGAACTGGCCGAGTTTGATTTTACTGTTTTACGGCCAACCGGTATTGGCGGTCTTTTTTAATGCCTTTCGTCCATGTTTGCCTCACCTTCGCCCCGATAGGCCGTGACCGCCTCGATGGCCTCCTCCGCTCCGGACCTCCTCGCCCAGCGGTAAAACAGCCAGAAAATACGGGACACGCCCTGCGTATCCCGTATTTTCTGGCTGGTATTCATTCTCCCCCGCACTGCTGCCAGCGCCAGGCGTCGCGGCACATATCCTCAAGCGACCGCCGCGCCCGCCAGTGCAGCACCTGCGCCGCCTTCTCCGTTCCGGCGTAGCACACCGCCGCATCGCCGGCCCGCCGCCCCGTCATCACGTAAGGCACCGTCACGCCGGTGGCCTGTTGGAAGGCGTCGATGAGCTCCAGCACGCTGGTGCCGCGGCCGGTGCCCAGATTGAACACCTCCGCACCGGTGTGCTCCTGCGCGTAGGCCAGCGCCGCCGCGTGCCCCTCCGCCAGATCCATCACGTGGACATAGTCCCGGATGCAGGTACCGTCCGGCGTGGGATAGTCGCTGCCGAACACGCTGAGCTTTTCCCGTATCCCCGCCGCCACCTGGGTGACATAGGGCATCAGGTTGTTGGGCACGCCGTTGGGCCGCTCCCCGATACGCCCGCTCTCATGAGCGCCGATGGGGTTGAAGTATCGCAGCAGCACCACCGACAGCTCCGGCTCCGCCGCAGCCGCGTCCCGCAGGATCTCCTCAATAAAATACTTCGTCCTTCCGTAGGGATTGGTACACTGCCCCACCGGCATGTCCTCCGTCAGCGGCGAGGGGCTCTCCCCGCCGTACACCGTGGCGGAGGAGCTGAACACCAGCCTCCTGCACCCGAACTCCGCCATGACCTCCAGCAGTGTCAGCGTGGTGTCCAGATTGTTGCGGTAGTACTTCACCGGCTTGCGCACCGACTCCCCCACCGCCTTGAAGCCCGCGAAATGGATGACCGCGTCAATACTGTGGTCCGCGAACACGGCCCGCATGGCCTCCCGATCCGCCGCGTCCACGCGGCACACCGCCATTTTCCGTCCCGTGATCTCCTCCAGCCGCCGCGGCACGTCCGGACTGCTGTTGGAGAAATCATCCGCGATCACCACGTCGTACCCCGCAGCGGCGCAGGCCGCCGCCGTGTGTGACCCGATGTAACCGGCCCCGCCGGTCAGCAGTATCGCCATCGCATACATCCCCCTTTCTTCGATATTCCCATGATACCGTGGTCCATGTCCCCTGTCAAGAAATGCCTTTGGGCGCAAACGGTAAATTGTTACTTTTTTTCACTTGCAAAAGTGAAAAATTATAGTATCATTATGACACGCGCCGCACTCTGCTGGACGGAGGCGGCAGCAGGAGGTAACATAATGAATCAAGAAACGAAGCGCACGAAACTTTCCGTGCACGATCTGGTACAGCTGTCTGTACTGATCGCCATCATGCTGCTGTTGGAGCTGACGGGCCTGGGTATGATCAAGACCGCGGGCCTGGAGATCACCATCATGCTGGTACCGGTCATTGTGGGAGCCATCGTCATGGGTCCCGCCGCCGGTGCCCTGCTGGGCGGTGTATTCGGCCTCATCAGCTTCTGGGAATGCTTTGGCAAGAGCGCCTTTGGCGTGGTGCTGATGGGCATCAACCCTTTTCTCACCTTCCTTGTCTGCGTACCCACCCGCATCCTGGCGGGCTGGATCTGCGGTCTGGTGTTTCAGGCGCTGCGCAAGGTGGATAAGACCCGCCTGTTGTCCTTCGGCGCCGCCGGCCTGTCCGGCGCGCTGTGCAACACGCTGTTCTTCATGACCACCCTGTGCCTGTGCTTCTACAACACCGACTTCATTCAGGGCTTTGTGCAGGCTATGGGCAGCGCCAACGCCTTCCTGTTCGTCATCGCCTTTGTGGGTGTCAACGGTCTGGTGGAGGCCATCGTGTGCTTCTTCACCGGCGCCGTCATCGCCAAGGCTGTGGTGTTCAGCAGCGGCAAGCTGGCTGCCCGCCGCACCGCTGTACAGAACGGAAAGTGAGGTAGAGCACTATGATCCTCGCGCTGGATATTGGCAACACCCATATCGTCCTGGGCTGCATGGAGGGCCGGCGCATCCGCTATCTGTGCCGCATGGCCACCAACCGGCTCACCACCGGCGCGGAGTACGCCGTCACCATCAGCCGCCTGCTGGAGTTCGGCCATATCGCGCCTGACGCCTTTGACGGCGCCATCATCTCCTCTGTGGTCCCCCAGGTCACCCGCTCCCTGTCGGAAGCCGTGAAAATGCTGACCGGTGTGGAGCCCATGGTGGTAGGTCCCGGCATCCGCTCCGACCTGACGGTCCGTCTGGACGACCCCGCCACGCTGGCCAGCGACCTGCTGGTGGCCGCCGTGGGCGCGCTGGACGTGTATGAGCCGCCCCTGATCCTCATCGACATGGGCACCGCCACCACCGTCACCGTACTGGATGGCGAGGGTGCGTTCCGCGGCGGGGCCATCATCCCCGGCGTGCAGCTGTCCCTGTCGGCGCTGGCGTCCCACACGTCGCTGCTGCCCGCCATCTCGCTGGATGCCCCGCCCCACGCCATCGGCACCAACACCGTGGACTGCATGAAAAGCGGCAGCATTCTGGGCGCCGCCCTGCTGCTGGACGGCATGATCGACCGCATGGAGGCCGAGCTGGGCCAAAAGACCACGGTGGTGGCCACCGGCGGTCTGGCCCACTGCATTGTTCCCATCTGCACCCACGAGATCCTGCTCAACGAGGATCTTCTGCTCTACGGCCTTGCCGTGCTGTACGAAAAGAACCGCTGACAAAAAAGAGGTCCCGCGTCTACGGACGCGGGACCTCTTTTTTTGCTACTCACCCAGCAGCTTGCCCCAGGTATCGCGGCCTACGACGCCGTCCGCCGCCAGACCGGCAGCCCGCTGGAACCGTTTCACCGCCCCGGCGGTACCGCCGCCAAAGATACCGTCCACCGCGCCGCTGTCACAGCCGTAGCCGTTGAGCAGGGCCTGTACGGCCCTGACGTGGCCGCCGGCGCTGCCTCTGCGCAGCACCGGCAGCAAAGACGCCGCACCACTCTTCCTGTCCGACGCCGCTGCCGCCGGAACTGACGGAGGCGATGGTTCCGCCTCCCTGCCGTAGGCAATAGCGTCAAACGGGAAATGGGTCCCCGGACACCCCGTGGCGTTGACATCGCTGTGCCGCTGCACCGTGGTGACGCCGTACTTCCTCTTGAGATACGCCACCAGCTCCGTACCGGCCCTGCGCTGCACCGCCGGCATCTCCTCCTTGTCGAAGCTGCCCTCGAAGCACACGCCGATGCTGTCGGAATTGCTGCCTCCGGCGTGAGCGCCCACGGTGTCCTCCGGTCTGCCGCGGTACACCGTGCCGTCCTTCCGCACGAAGAAATGGTAGCCGATGCCGGACCAACCGTTGGCCAGATGCCATGCGTGGATCTGGTCGGCACTGCACGTCACCGCCGCTGCATGGTGCAGGATGATACGCCTGGTGACGCCGCGCCTGGCCAGCGTTCCGCTCCAGCGGTAGGTCTTTTCGATGATCTTCATACGCTCTCGTCCTCGCAGCTCTGACAGTCCCGCTTATACTGTGCCGTGCTGATGCCCAGCAGAGCGCCCAGAAACGTAGTGACCACGGCCACGGTGCCCACCACCTGCTCGGCGTACAGCCAGCCCCAGATGCCGCTGAGTCCCCAGTACAGGGCGCTCAGCGCCGGCAGCACAATGGTCACGATCCATTTCAGGGTATCATATACCTTGTCGCTCAGTTTCATATTTCTTTCCTTTCCGGCCCTCCGGCCTGTTACATCTTATGTACCGGCAGCTTGTCAACTTCCAGCATTACCCGTCTGGCGCTGCCGTTTCCCCCCATTTTTTCGTAGGGCTCGTACAGGTATACCCGCAGGTTCTCATATTCGTCCTGGGTGATGTACCCCCGCTCCACGTAGGCCATGCCCAGATGGACGATGCGGTCGTGGGCCAGACCCACCAGCATCTTCCGCTCCGCATCGTCCTTGTCTGCCCGCCTGCCTACCAGTGCCCACAGGCCGGAGGACGCCAGTGCCGAGCCCAGCACCGCCGCCGTCAGCTGCATCCATGGTTCCACTTCACCTCACCCCTTCATATGCCCATGCTGTTGGCATAGTACGTCACGCCATCGATGCTCAGCGTGCTCTGCACCGGCTCCCCGCTCATGACGGGGCGGCAGTCCGCCGCCTTGCCGGGCCGCGCCGCCGCCGTGGTGTACAGCTGCAAGTACCGCTGGCACTTCCACAGCATCTCCGCCCAGTCCGGTATCTCGTTCACCGCCCAGCTGCCGTCCGGCTCCTGATGGGCCAGCGTGGATACGCCGCCCAGCTCCAGCTTCACTGCTCTCAGGTCGATACGTCCGTCGTCCGGCACGCCGAAGCCCACCGCGCCGATGTCCTTGCTGCTCACCGTCAGTACGTTCAGCGTATTGGCCTTCAGCGTCATGCCGATGCCCGGGTCCGTCCCCGCTGCCGTCATGACGTAGGCGCTGCACGCGCCCATCACCGGCCCCGTCAGCACAGACAGCGTTGCCACCTCCGTCACCGGCCACTCCAGCTTCTGCTGGTAGTACACGCGGGTGCCGGTGCCGGACTCCTCCAGCTTCAGCACTCCGTTTCCCACCGTGGCGTAGCACTGTGCTGACCGCGCCTGCCACCGGTCCACGGTGAGTCCTTTACCGCTGTACACCGTCTTGCCCCGCTGATTCACCGGCGCACCGAAATACCAGTTGTCCAGCAGATTCCGGTTCCACGGCCTCGCCTTGGCGGAGATGGCGCTGCCGCTGATGGCGATGCCCTCCCCCGCCGTGTAGGCAGGCCCCGCCGGCCCCTGGAGTCCCTGCACGCCCTGAGGCCCCTGCTCTCCCTGCGGGCCCGCAGGGCCTACATCGCCCTTGTCGCCTTTGTCGCCCTTGTCGCCCTTGGGACCGCCGCTCCCCACCGGCAGCCGGCTGGTCTGATAGCCGCCGCTCTCCTCGTTCCACAGCAGCCAGTAGCCCTCCGCCCCCGCCTTGGGCGGATGGTCCATCATCCGCTGCAGCCGCTGCTCCAGCTCCGTAAACTTGGCGGGGATCTCCGGCCACGCCGTGTCCCCCGACAGGCTCCGGGGGATGAACACCCGCACCACGGTGCTGTGCCGCTGCACCGCGCCGTCAGCTCTGGCCGTGGCCCGCAGCTGTATGGCGTACTCCCCACTCTGGGGCAGGTCCTCCCGCTGCAGCAGCACCTGTCCGCCGCCGCTGACCTGCTCCAGCGTCAGGATGTTCAGCCCGCCCTCCGGCGCCTCCATCAGCACCTCCCAGTCATACCCCTCCGGCAGCTCGCCCCGGATCTCCAGCGGGACGCTGCCGCTGTCGAACTGCATGGCCACCGGCGCGCCGTCCCACGTGAGATGCCATTCCTTAAATTGGATCATGTCGCTTCCCTCCTATCGTTGGTTTCGCCTCTGCACGCCCCGCAGCCTTTTGCCGCACGCCGGCATGCAACGCGCCCCGGAACCTTTTTCCCACCATGCGCCTGCATCGCGGCGCTTCCATGCGGTTTTTTGTATCCTCCCCGTTCTTTTTTTACTTTTTCAATAAATTTTTCCGCTTTTGTTGCTTTTCCCAAAAATTATGGTATACTATCAGTGTTTGCTTACATAACAACTTTTTACCTGTGCTGATACCACATCTTCCGCCGCCCTGTGCGGTATGAAGTTACCGTACTCTGGACAAACTGTGAGCAGAGCTTATTGACCATCTGAAAAGAGGGAACTGCCTTGAACAAATACATGATCCATGGCGGCCATCCGCTGTTTGGCGAAGTGACCATCAGCGGCGCAAAGAACGCCGCCGTCGCCATTATTCCCGCCGCCCTGCTGGTGGACGGCACCTGCCGCATTGAGAACATCCCCCAGATCAGCGACGTGACCCTGTTCTTCTCCATTCTGGAGGAGCTGGGCGCCCGCATCCGCGTCCTGAACCGCCACGCGGTGGAGATCGACTGTCACGCCATCCACAGCACCCGCCCGTCCTATGATCTGGCCCGCCGTATCCGCGCCAGCTATTACCTGCTGGGCGCTTTGCTGGGCCGCTTCGGTCAGGCCACCGTGGCCATGCCCGGCGGCTGCAACTTCGGCGTCCGCCCCATTGACCAGCATATCAAGGGCTTCACCACCATGGGCGCCGAGGTGTCCGTGGAGGGCGGCTTTATCCACACCGCCGCCAAAGACGGCCGTCTCGTGGGCGCGCCGGTGTATCTGGATGTTGTCTCCGTGGGTGCCACCATGAACATCATGATGGCCGCCGCCCTGGCTGAGGGTACCACCACCATTGAAAACGCCGCCAAGGAGCCGCACATCGTGGATCTGGCCAACTTCCTGAACTCCATGGGCGCGGACATCAAGGGCGCGGGCACCGACTCCATCAAGATCCGCGGCGTGAAGAAGCTCACCGGCGGCACCTACTGCATCATTCCCGACCAGATCGAGGCCGGCACCTATATGGCCGCGGTGGCCGCCGCCGGCGGCCAGCTGCTGCTGAAGAACATCATCCCCAAGCACATGGACTGCATCAGCGCCAAGCTCATGGAGATGGGCGTGGCCGTGGAGGAAAATGACGATACGCTGCTGGTCCGCCGCAGTGAGCCGCTGCAGAAGGCCAACGTCAAGACCCTGCCCTACCCCGGCTTCCCCACGGATATGCAGCCGCAGATCGCCGCCGTGCTGTCTCTGGCCCAGGGCACCAGCCTTGTCACCGAGGGCGTCTACGGCGCCAACCGCTTCAAGTACGTGGACGAGCTGAAACGTCTGGGCGCCCACATTCAGGTGGACGGCAAGGTGGCTGTCATCGAGGGCGTTGACCAGCTGGTGGGCGCTCCCATTCAGGCCTGCGACCTGCGGGCCGGCGCGGCGCTGGTCATCGCCGGTCTGGCCGCCAAGGGCACCACCGAGCTGAGCTGTGTCCAGTATATCGAGCGCGGCTATGAGGATCTGGTAGGCAAGCTCCGTGCCGTGGGTGCGGACATCACCATGGTGGACGTGCCCGAGGAGAGCGAGGCCGAATCCCACATCAGCTGACAGGAGCCAGGACAGCGTTTGCTGCGAGAGGCCGCAGCCTTTGCGGCCTGCTGCGGCAGACGCTGTTATTTTTCCGGAAAGGTACATACCGCTTTGATCACCCTACATACACTGGCCAGCGGCTCCGAGGGCAACAGCCTGCTGGTCTCCGCCGATGGCACCCACCTGCTGGTGGATGCCGGCATCTCTGCCCGCCGCATCAAGCAGTCTCTGGCCCTGCTGGGCCTGACGCCGGACGACCTGTCCGCCATTCTCATCAGCCACGAGCACACGGACCACACGGCGGGCCTTGCCACCCTCCTGAAGCACCACCCCATCCCGCTGTACGCCACCGGCGGCACGGCCTTCTACCTCCGTCCCCGTCTGCCCCAGCTGGACAGCTGCCTGCGTCCCGTATCCCCTGGCAGCAGCTTTTCCGTGGGCTCTGCACAGGTGACGGTATTTGCCACCAGCCACGACGCGGGGGAAAGCGTGGACTACCGCGTGGACTGCGGCGACGCCGCCGTGGGCATCCTCACCGACACCGGCTTTGTGCCGGAACCGGCGGCCGCCGCCCTCACCGGCGTGGATCTGCTGGTGCTGGAGAGCAACCACGATGTGGAGTGGCTTCGCTCCGGCCCTTACCCCTACTCCCTGAAACAGCGCATTTTGGGCCAACGCGGCCACCTGTCCAACGAGGACGCCGCCGCCTTTGCCCGCCGCATGGCGGAGTGCGGCACCCGCTGCATCGTCCTGGCCCATCTGAGCCGCGAGAACAACACGCCCCAGCGGGCGCTGGCCGTCATGGAAACGGCCCTGTCCGGTCTGGATGTGACCGTAGAGGTGGCCCCTCGCGGCGAGCTGAGCGCCTGCTACGGAGCGGAGGTGGCACTGTGCAGAAAGTGACCGTTCTCTGCGTCGGCAAGCTGAAGGAAAAGTTCTATCTGGAGGCCGCCGCCGAGTACGCCAAGCGTCTCCAGCGGCTGTGCCGTCTGGAGGTCATTGAGCTGCCGGAGAGCCGTCTGCCCGACGAGCCCTCCCCCGCCGAGATCCGCCGCGCTTTGCAGACGGAGGCCGCCGCCATCCGCGAAAAGCTGCCCAAGGGCGGCGCGCTGGTGGCCCTGTGCATCGAGGGCAAGCCCTGCTCCAGTGAGGAGCTGAGCCGCCGCCTGACGGAGCTGGGGGTGCAGGGCAAGACCCAGATCACCTTTCTCATCGGCGGCAGCGTGGGACTGGACGAGAGCCTGAAGCAGCAGGCCGACTGGCGGCTGAGCATGTCGCCCATGACGTTTCCCCATCACATGGCCCGCATCATGCTGCTGGAGCAGATCTACCGTGCCTACCAGATCGCCGGCGGCGCAAAATACCACAAATAGGAGGTCTCACCCATGGAAAACTGGAGCTTTACCGGCCGTCCCGATGTGCCCGCGTGGCCCAAGGACGAGTCCGGCCGCGACGAAAAGGCCGCGCTGCTGAGGCAGACCTTTGACTCCCCCGCCGACGCCGACACCGTCATCTCCCTGCTGTCGGCCTACGGCGTCCCCTGCTTCAAATACTACGACCGCGAGGGCGGCGCCGGTAAGGTCATCAACGGCTTCTCCGGCTTCGGCGTCAGCCTGTATGTCCCCGCCTCCCGTCTGGAGGAGGCCCGGGACATTCTGAATGCCACCCCCGTGGAAAGTGACGAGTAAGTGCATAAAAATCCGGAAAGGAGTACCGATATGAACTACAAACAGGAATACGAGCGCTGGCTCCGCAGCGACGCCCTCGCCCCCGCCGAGCGTGCGGAGCTGGAGAGCATCGCCGGCGACGAAAAGGAGATCGAAAACCGCTTCTACGGTCCGTTGGAGTTCGGCACTGCCGGCCTGCGGGGCACCATGAAGGTGGGCCTGCACCAGATGAACATCCACGTCATCCGCTGGGCCACTCAGGGCTTCGCCAACGTCATCGCCGCCGAAGGTGAGGACGCCAAAAAGAAGGGCGTGGCCATCTGCATGGACTGCCGCAACAACAATATGCTGTTCTCCCACGCCGCCGCCGAGGTCTGTGCCGGCAACGGCATCCACGTCCGCATTTTCGAGTCCCTGCGGCCCACGCCGGAGCTGAGCTTCGCCGTCCGCTACTACGGCTGTCAGGCGGGCATCAACGTCACCGCCAGCCACAACCCCAAGGAGTACAACGGTTATAAGGTCTACTGGTCCGACGGCGCCCAGCTGCCGCCCCAGCACGCCGACGCCATCGCCGCCCAGCTGGAAAAGATCGACATCTTCACCGGCGTGAAGCGCATGGACTTCGAGGAGGCGGTGCAGGCCGGTCTCATCGAGATCATGGGCGAGGAGACGGACCGCGCCTTTATGAAAGAGGTCATGGCCATGGTCAACGACCGCGAGTCCATGTCCAAGGTAGCCGACACCTTCAAGGTGGTCTACACCCCGTTCCACGGCTGCGGCTGGAAGCTGGTGCCGGAAGCCCTGCGGGGTCTGGGCGTCAAGCACCTGTACTGCGTGGAGCAGCAGATGGTGCTGGACGGCAACTTCCCCACCGTGGCCTCCCCCAATCCCGAGAATCCCGAGGGCTTTTATCTGGCCATCGAACTGGCGGACAAGGTCGGCGCCGACTTCATTCTGGGCACCGATCCCGACAGTGACCGCGTGGGCATCATGGTCCGCGACCATGCGGGAAAGTTCGTGGCGGTCACCGGCAACCAGACCGGCGTGCTGCTGCTGGATTATCTGATCGGTGCGCTGCGCCGCGCCGGGAAAATGCCGGAAAAGCCGGTGTTTCTGAAGTCTATCGTCACCACCAACATGGCCCGTACCGTGGCCGAGGCCAACGGCGTTACCTGCTGCGACACCTTCACCGGCTTTAAGTTTATGGCCGAGAAAAAGGCGGAGCTGGAGTCCTCCGGTCAGGGTGAGGTCATTCTGTCCTACGAGGAGAGCTACGGCTATATGATGGGCGACTACGTCCGCGACAAGGACGCCGTCACCGCGTCTCTCATCATCACCGAGATGGCGGGCTGGTACGCCGCCCAGGGCATGACCCTCTACGATGCGCTGCAGGCCCTGTACGTCAAGTACGGCTGGTACGGTGAAAAGACCCACAATCTGGTGATGCCCGGTGTGGACGGGCTGGAGAAGATGGCCGCACTGATGAAGCATCTGCGCCAGACGCCTCCCGCTGACATCGCCGGGGTGGCCGTCATCGTCCGCAAGGACTATGCCGACGGAACCGCAACCGATTGCGCCACAGGGGTTTCCAGCCCCATGGAGCTTCAAGGAAGCAACGTGCTGCGCTACGAGCTGGCCGATGGCACCACCATTCTGGTGCGCCCCTCCGGCACAGAGCCCAAGATCAAGATCTACATCCTCACCCGCGGCAAGGACGCGGCGGAGCGGGACGCCAACCTCGTCAAATACTCCGCATGGGTGGAGACCCTGGTCAGGTAACAGCGGCGCGCCCCTTTTGACCCCCGATCTTCGTAAAAAAGAACTGCATGATGAAGAAAAAAAGAGACTGGGAACTTTCCCAGTCTCTTTTCTGCGTTTTTTTGCCGAAACGGTTATCTCCAGATCTCGCTGTAGAAGTAAACGGCCAGCATACCCGGGCCCACATGTGCGCCGGTGACAGGTTCATGACACACGGTGAGGATCTCTCCGGTGCAGCCCACCTGCCGCAGCTTGGTAGCCACCACCAGCGCGTCCGCCGGAGAACCGGCGTGGGAGATGCCCACGGGGGCACTGCGGTCCTCCACCATCTGGTCGTACAGCTTCACCAGCTCCTCGATGCCGGCCTTCTTGCCGCGGACCTTGGAGAGCATCACGATCTTGCCCTCCTCGTCGCCCTCGAGGATGGGTTTGATCTGCAGCAGCGTACCGGCCAGCGCCGCACCGCCGGAGATGCGGCCGCCCTTGCGCAGGAACTTCAGCTCGTCCACCATAAAGTGCTGGCGCATCTTGCCGCACAGCTCCTCACAGCGGACCTCGATCTCCTCGATGACGCGGCCCTCCGCCGCCAGCTTGGCAGCCGCCAGCACGATGAGACCTTCGCCCAGGGACGCGCCCCGGCTGTTCAGCACGCGGATCTTCCGGTCCGGATACTCCTCGGCCAGCTCCTTGGCCACCAGCCCCACGCCCCAGCAGGTACCGCTGACGCCGCTGGAGAGGCCGATATACAGCACATCGTCGCCGTTTTTCAGATGCGGCTCCATTTCCCGCCGGGCGGCGTCCGGTGTAACCATGGAGGTCTGCACCACGGCGCCGTGCCGCATGGCCTCGTAAAAGCTGCGGCCATCGAACTCCGCGTTGATATCCGCCGGCTGACCGTCTATGGTGTAGGTCAGGCAAAGCTCACCGATGCCGTACTGCTCCAGCAGGTGCTTGGGCAGGTTTGCCGCGTTGTCGGTCATAATACGTACCATAACAGTGTTCTCCTTTTTGCTTTCGCATACTATGCCAGCTGCGGCACGACCCACTGGGCCAGCGTGTCAAACAGCTGCCGGTATCCCGGCATGGTCAGGTGGATGCCATCCGCCGAAATGAGCTCCGACAGATCCCGCTGCGGCAGGAAACGGCGGCGCACGTCGATCAGCGGCAGACCCTCGCGCATGGCGAAGGAGGCCACTGTGTCGGAATACAGCTCCTGATACCGGTAGATGCAGCCCACATCGCCCAGCCAGCGCATGATACTGTCTCGGCTGAGGCCGCCCCTACAAATATAGTCCAAATAACGAGCGCCGTCAATAGGTGGAAGTGTCATCAGCACCGGCTGCACCCCCACGCGGGCCAATTCTGTTACCGTCTGCTTCAATTTGGACAGAAATTCCGGCAGCTCCGTGCGGGGCCTGTGGTCCCCCTCGGGGTCGGCGGCGATGCCGGCCCAGTCGAAATCACTGTCGTTGCCGCCGTAGGCCACCAGCGCCCAGCGGGCGTCCATACCACGGGCCACGTCGTGCTCCACCAGCGAGAGTCCCTTGCTGATGGTGGAGCCCATCTTGGCACGGTTCACCACCTCCAGCCGCTCCGTGGGGTACTGGGCCATGACCTCCGAAAGATGAAAATGATAGCGCATGGCGGCGTCCGGCACCGTGGCCTTCAGCAGCGAATCTCCATAAATATAGGCACGCTCCATGATCTGCCCTCCTTGACGTCTTTTTATATAATATAGCATATTAGATTTCCTGCGTCAAGGTATCCGTTGCACATTTTTCTTGTCAGCTGCGGCATCTTGTGATATAGTATATTACGTTCATTGACAAGGAGGCGTCGTTATGCAATACGACAAAAGTCTTGTGGCCCATAAGCTGCTGCGCTGGGACAAGTTCATCACCGATTACCATCTGCCGGAGTGGGACTCCATCCCCGATTTCGGCCTGTATATGGATCAGGTCATCGTGCTGCTGGAGCAGTATCTCAGCTTCATCCCCACGCCGGCGGGGGCCAAGGAGCATATCGTCACCTCCGCCACCATCAACAACTACGTGCGGCTGAAGATCATGCCCGCGCCGGTGAAGCGGAAGTATCATCGGGTACACATCGCCTATCTGGTGATGATCCTGACCATGAAGCAGAGTCTCAGCATCAGCGACGTGCAGAAGGTCATCCCGCCGATGGACAGCAGCGAGGATGAGGTGCTGTCTGTCTATGAGGACTACTCGGAGAAGTTCCGGCGGCTGGCGCTGTTTTTCAACCAGCAGGTGCAGTCCGCCGCAGAGGGTGTCCGCAGCACGGAGCAGGGCAGCGACAACGCCGTGGAGCTGCTGGTCATTGAGAGCGCCCTGATCGCGGGCTTTTCCAAAATTCTGGCGGAGAAGCTCATCCGTCTGTGCGGCGCGGACACGGAGGATGTACTGGCGGCGGAACAGGCCAAAGAGGAATAAAAAGAGAGGGCTGCGCCCTCTCTTTTTTATTTGCCGCGTTTGTTGACCTTCTCCTTGTTGAACATGCAGAAGGCCGTCATGATGAGGATGCGCAGGTCAAAGGCCGGCGTCCAGTTTTCGATATAGTACAGGTCGTACTCGATGCGCTTTTTGATGGATGTGTCGCCCCGCAGGCCGTTGACCTGCGCCCAGCCGGTGATGCCGGGCCGCACCTGGTGCTTTACCATATAGCGGGGGATCTCCTCCTTGAACTGCTCCACGAAGAAGGGCAGCTCCGGCCGGGGGCCGATGAGGCTCATGTCGCCCTTGAGGACGTTGAAGAACTGGGGCAGCTCATCCACAGAGCACTTGCGGATCAGGGAGCCGAACCAGGTCTTGCGGTCGTCCACGTTTTTGCTCCAGCCGGTGTTTTCGCTGCTGTTCACCCGCATGGAGCGGAATTTATACATGTAAAAGTTCTTTTTGTCCTTGCCCACACGCTCCTGCCTGAAAATGATGGGGCCGGGGGAGGACAGCTTCACGCCGATGGCGGCGATCAGCATCAGCGGCGAGGTCAGAATGATGAGTACCAGAGAGCAGATGATATCCGCCGCCCGCTTGAGGAAGGCGTTGCCCAGATTGTCCAGCGGAATACGGCGCAGGTTGATGAGCGGCAGGCCGTTGACGCTGTCGAACTGGGGGTTTGCGGGCATGTAGCGCACGTAGGACGGCACCACGGACAGCTTGGTACCGTCCTTTTCGCAGGCGTTGATGATGCGGCCCATCCAGCGGCCTTCCTCGGTGGGCAGGGCCACCACCACCTCGTCCGGCTTCTCGCTGGCGAAGATGGCGTCCAGCTCCTCGTAGCTGCCGCAATAGGGCAGGGCATCCCAGCAGCCGCGCTCGGCCACGTAGCCGATGACCCGAAAGCCCAGGTTCTTATCCATGGCGACGCGGGTCAGGTACGCCTCCGCGCCCTCGCCGTGACCCACCAGCAGCACCCGCTTCTGGTTGTAGCCCATGGCGCGGCAGCGCCGCAGCAGCAGGCGCATGGCGGCGCGTTTGCCGGTGAGCAGCAGGGTACTGACGGCGTAGAAAAACACCACCGTCCAACGGGAGGTCTCGCCGAGGCGCAGCACGTAGATGGCAGCCATGACGATCAGCGACACCAGCAGCTCCAGCGCCGCCACGCGGCTGGCCTCCACATGGAAGCGCACGGTACGAAACGACTCGTACAGCCCTGCCACAGCGAACACCGCCAGCGTCAGGGCCGCGGCCACCACGCCCAGCCAGATATAGTAGTTCAGGGGCATGCCCCTCACGCCGCGGAACAGGCTGAAGCGCAGCCAGTAGGACACAAGCATGGCCAGAAATACGGCCAGTCCATCGGTAAAGACGTGCAGCTGGTTGAGCAGACGTTGATTTTCCCGCATCATCGCGTTTTTCCCTCCATGACAGACAGATAGCGGTCCATCACCTGCGGCAGCACCGCGTCCAGCGCGTAGCGCTGCATCTTCTCCCGTCCGGCCTGTCCCAGCTCCGCCCGCAGGGTGGCGTCGGACACCAGACGCTCCACGGCGGCGGCAAAGGCTTTGGCGGCGCCGTAGGGGTACAGCAGGCCGTTTTCCGGCCCGATCAGGTCGGTGTGGCCCTTGACGGCGCTGGCCACCGCGGGCAGGCCGCAGGCCATGGCCTCCATGATGTTGAAGGGCAGTCCCTCCGACCGGCTGGAGGATATGGCGATATCCGCCGCCGCCAGCCACCGGGGCATGTCGTGGACTTGCCCGGGAAATACCGTGCGGTCCGCGACGCCCAGCGAAGCCGCCTGAGCGCGGCAGTCATCCAGCAGGGCGCCGCTGCCGGGCAGCAGGAGCTTCACGTTTTCCGGCAGGCCGGGCAGGGCCTCCAGCAGGGTGTGCTGGCTCTTGCGGCCGGAGAATTCCGCCGCGTACAGCAGGGCCACATCGCCCTCCGACAGGCCCAGCCTGTCCCGCATGGTGCGCCGTGCGTCCGGCGCGGTGCGGAAGCGGGTGAGGTCTACACCCATGCCGGGGATCTCCTCCACACGGGGCGCGGCACGGTGGGCCATGGCCCAGCGGGTATCCCAGGCGTTCATGGTCAGGAGCAGGTCCGTCTGGGGCGCGGTCATGGTCTCCGCCCTGGTCAGGAGGCCCCGCTTCAGCCCCGAGGTCTCGTCATCGAAGAGGTAGCCGTGGACCACGTTGATGAGCTTCGGGCGGTGCTTCAGGCCCCGAAGGGCCCAGCGGGTGAAGAACGCCGCCAGTGACGTATGGGTGATGATGAGGTCGTACTGCTGCCGGATCACCATGGCCCGCAGCTGGGACGCCGCCTGAAAATTGGCGGGTGAGGACATCTTCTTCTCCAGCGGCAGCGACACCGCCCCGTCGGCAAAGGGGATGTCGCGGACGGGGCCGCCGCAGGCCACCTCCACCTGCCAGCCCAGCTCGCGGAAGCGGCGCAGGTAGGGCAGGTGGAAGTTGAGAATATGGGAAAATGTGGAGGCTGTGTACAGCACGGACGGCATAGGCGTCCTCCTTTCACCGGAGCGGGGCGGCTCAGCCAAGCATCTCGCTGAGGTAGGCCGCCACGTCGTCCTTCAGGGTGATGGCGCCCAGGTTCTGGGCGTTCCACTCCGTCAGCTTGTCCCGCAGCTGGGATGCGCCCGCCAGGAAGGCGGCGCTGTTGTCGTTA
>OLPW01000583.1_pt1 | contig 43108 bp, 37 predicted proteins | sample 1672161 | NCBI WGS metagenome assembly OLPW01 (sample SAMEA3136654, study PRJEB25190) | human gut metagenome
GCTATGAAGATGTAAACCTTGGTGTCATTGAGCAAATGCAAAACGAATTCCCTAAAGCAGTTATTGGACACTCGGACCATACGCCCGATCTTTACACTTCATTTGCTGCTGTTGCTAAAGGAGCAAAGATAATCGAGAAGCATGTCATTTTAGACAAGCGCACCCCCGGACCCGACCAATCAGTTTCGATTGACTTCTTTGAGTTGAGGCAGCTGGTAGACGGAATCAGGAAAGTGGAAGCCGCTTTGGGTTCAGAAAAGAAAGTTCATTCCTCAGAAAAGGGGATTCGCGAGTGGGCTCATCGTAGCGTGGTTTCCCTTGTTGATATTCCTAAAGGTGAAACGATTACTCAAGAAATGATCTGGTCAAAACGCCCTGGAACAGGAATTCCTTCTTATCGAATGGATGAAGTAATAGGAAAAGTAGCAAAGCGCGAGATCAAAGCAAACACACTTGTTGCTTGGGAAGATCTGGGGTAATAGCGTGAAGAAGTTATTGTTTTTAACTGGATCTCGTGGTGAGTGGGGCTATATCCGCCCAATACTTCGTCTTATTGAAGAAACAGATGATGTTGACTACTCTCTCGTTGTGACAAATATGCATCTTTTGCCTGCCTATGGCAGTTCATATCAGGAGATAGAGCGCGAGGGCTTTCATATCGATCATAAAGTCCGAATGGCGGTGGAAGGCGGAGACCATGTCGCTCATGCTAAGTCACTTGGTGTGTGCCTTGATGCCTTGCCGGATATATTAGATGTTGAACGACCTGATTGGGTGGTTTTGGCAGGCGATCGTGGCGAGCAGTTGATGGGTGCTATTGCTGCCTCGTATTGCTATATCCCCGTAGCTCATATTCAGGCAGGGGAACTGTCGGGAAACATTGACGGGATGACTCGTCATGCTATCGGTAAACTTGTGCATATGCATTTTGCCGCGAATCAGGATGCTGCAGATAGACTAATAAAACTTGGCGAAGAACCGTTTAGGGTATTTAATGTTGGCGCTCCTCAAATTGATGAGATGGTTGCAGCGCAATACACTTCAATCACTGAACTAGAAGAGCGGTTTTCAGTAGATCTTTCAAATGGTTTTCTTCTTGCAGTAATGCATCCTGTTACCGAAGAAATGTCTAAAGCAGGTGAACAGGCAGAGATATTCGTTGAAGCGCTGAATCGGTTTGAGCTTCCTAAGATTGTCATCTTGCCCAATAATGATGCCGGTTCGCTGAGCGTGAAAAATGCCATATTGGCAAACCGAAAAGGAGACTATCATCTCTTTGCAAATCTTAAACGTGAGGACTACTTAGGTTTTCTGAAAGAAGCAAAATGTATTGTTGGAAATTCTAGCTCCGGACTTCTCGAAGCGCCGACATTTAAAACCCCTTCAGTCAACATTGGTCGCAGGCAAGATATGCGTTTCAGAGGGAAGAATGTAATAGATGTTTCTTTCGATGTAGATGAAATTAAACAAGCAATCGATCGAGCTATTTCTCCTGAGTTCGAAGAATACCTTTCAGATTGCGAGAATCCTTATGGGGACGGGCATTCATCAGAGCGAATTTTGGATCTGCTTGTCAATACCATCCCAGATTCAAAATGGATGACTAAAAAATTGATGTATTAGGAGATACCATGAAAGACCTATCTATCTACTGCATTACTCCGAGCTATACGATAAAAGAAGCACTGGCTCAGATTGAGGAAAATAAGAATCGCGCTGTTTTAGTAGTGGATGATCTTGGTAGGGTGTCAGGTTTGCTAAGTCAAGGGGATATTATCCGAGCCCTTGCTTCAGGAGCAAACTTATTTGCAAGTGTTGGCCAATTTGCATCCCCTTCTTTTATGTATCTGAAAAGCAGGGATCTTGAAAAAGCCTACCAATTAGCAAAAACGCGGGGGATGACCATTTTTCCAGTTCTCGACGATGAATTTAAATTGATTGATGTTTTGACATTGTTTAATGTCTTTGATTACGTGGAAGAGAAAATGCGTGGTGAGAAAGATGATTAAGTCTTGTCTTGCGGTGATTCCCGCCCGCGGTGGTTCCAAAGGAATTCCAAAGAAAAACATCCAATGCGTCGGGGATAAACCCCTTCTTTGTTATGCGATTGATTCTATATTGGATTCGGGTATAAATGCTGATATCGTGGTTAGCACCGATTCTGATGAGATAGCTCAAGTAGCAATTGATCATGGTGGTGCATACATAATCAAGCGACCGGAATCAATTAGCGGGGATGGCGCAAAGACTGAAGATGCCTTACTTGATGCGCTAGATCAAATGAAATCATTGCATGGGAAAACTTATGAGGTTGTACTGACAGTACAGCCGACTTCTCCATTTAGAAAACCTGAAACTGTCAAACAATTTTGGGATGAATTTTCAAAAATAGGCAGCGAATATGACGCTATGCTAACTCTCAATGAAACCAGAACTGACTATTGGGTGGAAGAAGAAGGTAATTATCATAGGCTTTATCCAAATGCGCCACGTAGAAGGCAGGATCGTAAGCCTTTATACATCGAGAATAGTTGCTTGTACGCAACGAAAGTAGAGGCGTTAAGAGAAACCCATTCTGTCCTGGGCAGTAATGTGCAAGGCTTTTTAATAAGCGAACGAGAAGCACTTGATATTAATGAACCAATCGATTTAGTTTTAGCTAAACTTTTGTGCGCTGAAGAATAGTTATTATTTATTCAGCTTCGTTCTTATTTGTAATACAAATGAATCTACTTGCTTCTATGGGCTTATTTATATTGCGGTTTTTACATGATTGAGTCTCTTATTGAGAAAACGTACATATACTAGCAGGGTCTAGCGCTCTAAAGCCATTAAAGGTTTTCTATGGTTCTTCAGAAGGCGTGTTGTTGATATGGAATTTACCGCAAAATATAAGCTAGGATTACGCCAGTGCTTCACTTAATAGTGAGTATTTTATCTTGCTTTCTTTGGAGGTCGAGCTAAGATACGAAGAAAGACAAGTTTTATAAGCTGAGTCAGCTTTAAATATGGAACCCTTCGTCGCATCAAGCATGTCTTGCGAAATTGCGAACAGCTCTTTAATCTCTCCAGGTGTTTTTATTTTTGTTTGCCCTCCCCAGTAATGTTCAAATAGTGATGATTGTTTGGTTTTTTGTTCATATGATTTAGGGGAAATCGTGAATGCACCTTTAAATTCAGAGAGAACAGAGTTTAAAAGCGCTGATTGGGATTTTCCGTTCAAGACAAAAGAATCGGGCTCAGTAATTCTTGCTCGTTCGTTTCCTTCAAAAAGAATGAATCTTTTTTTTAGGTAGTAGCAATAACCTATTTGAGTGCCTAGGCCATTTCCGGTGACTGTATCAGATAACATTATAAGTGTTTTTAGGCGAGAAAGAAAATTATGGTCTTCTCTTAGACCTGAGCTGACTATTCTTGCTCCATGTTTTGTAAATAAATCAAATATTTCATCATCGACATCGTTCCAATACGCGCTAACAAGAATAGTATCAAAGTCATTTCCGAACTGATTCATAACATTTTCGACATAACGTTTACGTCCGTATGATGCGTTGCTTGATTCATAGGTATGGACAGGAAAAACTAGGAGAGTTCTTCCAAGTTTTTCCTTTATGTGTTTAAGTTGCGAGTTATTTAGGGTCGTATCAGCATAATGAATGAATGGTCCAATTGTATAATGCGGAATATTGCGGGATGCGCGGATGGCGTTGTGCCTGTAGGATCCTTGCGTAATCATGCAATGAACATATTTTTGTTCGTCAATTGGTTTTTTTAGGTCTAGCCAACTTATCCCATGTTCAATATAAGGAAAAAGCAGTCGTGTTGTATCGGTAAAATCTTGATTGGAATACTGGGTTAAGGTCCATAAATGACCATATAGTAAAGAGTCTCCTCCGAGGAGATGGAATCCAATCCAGTCTGTTTTTGAGGACTTTAGATTAATTACAGCATTTTTAAAGGTGTCATAATCAAAGATTGGATCAATATTTGTAATTTGGGTAAGCTCGTTAAGGAACCGAAGGTTTTTGGATCTGTTTATATAAGAAACAATCCTGTCGTGATGGTAGATATTGGAAGTTAGACGTTGTTTGATTACTTCAAATGGGGTCATAATGTAATCCTTATAGGAAATTCAATAAATCTTGTTGGGAAATTATTTTTTTAGGATCGTTCCTTACGTACTCATTCTAACGATTATATTTCGATTTTTAATCAGGTTATTTAAAATGAAAGAATCTATTTAAAGTATTGATACATAAGCGTGGTGTTTGAATGATTTCGGTAATAGTGCCAGTATATAATTCGGAGAAATATTTAGGAGAGTGTTTGCATTCTCTTGCATTACAAACGTTTAAAAAATTTGAAATTATAATTGTGGATGATGGTTCGACTGATAATTCCGGTATGATTTGCGATCGCTTTGCGCTTAATAGGCAAAATGTGAAAGTAATTCATATTGCAAATAGTGGACTACTTTTGGCGAGACGCAAAGGAATGATGGCGGCATCCGGGGATTATTTCATGAGTCTCGATTCGGATGATTGTTTGAGAAGTGATGCGATAGAGACAATCGAAAAATATATTGATGCTTTTCGTTCGGATATAATTTGCTTTAATTTAAGTAGAAATTCGGAAGTGACTTATCAAGGGCAGATGCTGACCCCAGGCTTATCTGAAGAGGGTTTATATAAAGAAAAGGATTTAGATAGAGTAAAATTAGCGGTATGTGCGGGACTATTTAATAGTATGTCCGGTAAAGCCATAAAACGTGAAGTAGTTGATTTAAAGCATGACTATTCACGGTACGCTGGTTTGATGCACGGCGAGGACTGGCTTCAATTGCTGCGAATAATGGAAAAAACAGAAAGTGTTTATTATCTTAATGATGCATTGTATTTCTATAGGGAGAATCCTGCCAGCAGTACATCAACCTTTAAGGCATCTCAAATAAATGATTTAGCAAGAGTTTTTGCTCAGCTTAAACAATCGGCAAGTAAATGGAATAAAAGATGTGTAATGGCTTCAGAGGAAGCGGTTTGCAAACATGTGCAATGGCTGATGTTCGGAATAGCGAAATCAAATGTGCCGAATGACGATAAGAGAAAATATGTAGATGAGGCCATAGGCTTGATAAAAGAGTATTGTCACGGGAGAGAAATCAACGACGTAATACGTTCCTTGAGATATGATTTTAGGATTCCTTTGTGGCTAGCAACCAAGAAGAATCCTTTGGTTGCGCTGAAAATCTCAAATATAATACAGTATCTAAATAAAATAGCGCAGTATATCCGCAGTATATCAAAAGATAGTTAAAGCTTTATCGTGCAGAGTCAGTTTGAATACCGCTTTTTATTGCGTAAAATAATGCAAGAAAAGTAAAGGCATTAAATTAGGAGTTGTGAGTGGCATTTAATCGAGTTTTAGTTTGGGGCTTTTCTAATAATAGAGCCGGAACAGAGACGGTTATCTATAACTATGCGAAAAACCTGCCAAACGTTGCTTTTGATTTTCTATGCTACAGCGATCCTTTAAACTATTCTGATTTATTTACTCCCGATGCTAATAATCGGTATTTTGTTATTCCGATTAAAATCAAACATCCTTTCGCATATACTTACGCTCTTAAAAAATTTATGAAGGAGCACGGTCAAGAGTATTCGGTGTTGTGGTGTAACATTAATGATGTTTCTAATATCGATGTTCTTAAATACGCTAAAAAGTATGGAATTAAGAGAAGGATAACGCATATCCATACTTCCCAGATGGCAAATGTTTTTATTACAAAGGTATTTTCTCGTCTTAACTATAAAAAATGCCTAAATTTGGCAACTGACCGATGGGCCTGTTCGGAAAGTGCAGGACATTTTTTGTATGGAGATTTGCCGTTCCGGGTAATACCTAATGCTATTGATGCGAAGCAACGATGTTTTGATCAAAATAAAAGAGAGGCAATTAGGAAGCAATGGAATATACAAAATGAATTTGTGATCGGGACCGTTGGTCGTCTTGCTGATCCGAAGAATCAAGAATTTTTAATCCGACTTCTTCCTCGGTTGCTCGTTCGCAATCCCGCAACTGTAATTATGTTAGTAGGAGATGGTATATTTAAGGAAAAGCTTAGCGACTTAGCAAGAAGTTTAAATGTGGGGGGTCGTGTTATTTTTGCTGGATCTCAAACCGATATTCAAGCATATCTATCTTCCTTTGATGTATTTGCTTTTCCGTCCCTGTACGAAGGCTTGAGCCTTTCCCTTTTAGAGGCTCAATTTAATGGGCTTCCCTGTATCATCTCTGAGGGGGTTGGTGAGGAGTCTGTTATTTCGTTAAATACAAAAATAATTGCATTAGATGATGTATCTGGATGGGTTGACTCATTATTACACGGAACTCGAAAGAATGATGCTCTGATAAAAGAAAAGGCAGTGTTATACGATTTGGCTAATATAGGAGCTATTGCTTCTTCTATGTTTTGATTCTTTGGTTGAAGATAGTATGTTATCTTTCATATGTTTTTCTTAAAATATATTGCCAGCGTTCTTTGTTTCGCTTCATTGAAAATCTGTTAGTAAAATCTTCATGTGCATTTTTTCGCATTTTTTCTTGTAGGGTGTTATTAAGAAATAACTGAACTGCTTTTTCTGAAAAATTATTAATATCTGTAGCAATAAATCCTGTTTCTTTATCTTTAACTATTTCAAAAACAGCATCACCCCATTGAGTTGTGACTACGGGCGTTGCATTTGCCATTGATTCTGCTAAAACAAGTCCAAAGCCTTCAAACTTTGATGTTAGCCATGTCTGTTCGTATTGAGAGTAGACTGATTTATCATTTGTAAATCCTTTTAAATGTACGTAATCGGTCATGTTGTTTGTTTCTATCTGACTTTTTAGTGCTTCTAGAAGAGATCCAGTACCATATATATCTAGATGGAAATCATTGATTTGTTTATGAACTTGTTTTGCGCACTCTAGAAGCATAAAGGGGTTTTTTTGGGGTTCGAGTCGTCCAACAAAAACCGCTGAATGGTTATGGGCTCTATTTAAGTCAGGCGTTTGAATCAATGAGTCGTCGAAACCGTTGTAAATGTAATCAGCGTTAAAACGGGAAGCCCCTTTTGCTGCGTCAGTTTTGTTTCGAAAAAGGACGAGATATGGTGAAGGAATGAGCATTCCTTGAAGTTTACCTAAGAGGTTGTTCCCCCAGAAATATTCAAAGTTGATGTGAATTTCTAGGATATACTTCAAGGATCGAGAGAGGAATATAGCCGCTGCAGGGCATGATGCAATTACAATTTGCCCTTGTAATATTTTCTTTGTTTTATGTTTGGCTATTGGAATGTAGAGGAAAAAAAATAAGGCACTAAATAGCGCTTTCAAAAACAGCAAGGGTTTTCCGTTGCGTAGATAGGTAAAAGCTTTATAAAACCTATTGTCGATATTAAAGTTACTAAGGTTAATTTTGGTGAGACTGTCAAATTCTTTAATATTATTAACGCCATTATTAAAAACGCTTAGAAGAACAATATTGTAATCTTTTTTGAATTCTTCAACAAAGCGTGCATAAGTAGCGACAAGTCCACCGTCTTCGACCTTCGGAGTTTTATCAAAGATAATATAAATCGTATCCATTAGTATTCCTTCGTGATTACCATTTCTTCACAAAACCAAATCGATTATTCAACCATGCATAGAGCTTTAATAGTAGGGGGAGTATATGTGAAGAGTAACAAAGATAGGCAATCTTAGGTGATTTCATAAATCTTATATGTTGAAGAACATACGACAGTCGCAAAAATGGATTATTTTGATGGAGAGGAAAGTGCTTGATAAGTATGGATCGAATAGAGCTTAAGTATGTATGCGCATCCTCTGATTCTAATAATAATGGAATAGAGATACCAAGATGAATGAAGGCAGCTAAATCATATATGGCTATATACCTTGGAAAACCATGAGAAAGACTATCTCGTAACTCAATCCATGAATCGATAATGCTCAGGGCGTCTTTTAATGAGATATGAGTCATCGCAGTGCTGAAGTTTGTCTGATAGTGATAAAGCGGCGTGGTGACAAAATCAATACTTGAGACATTTGGGTATATTGATAGGAGAAATAGAGCATCTTCGGTAATTTTGGGTGAAGTTTTAATTTGCAGATATTGCATAGCTATACTTCTGCGGATAAGTTTATTCCAAACTGCCGTATTGATAGAGACTAGCCAACCAGAGTTTTCGTCAATATGGCGTACTAAGCCTGTTTCATGTAACATCTCTGTAGAAATGGTATTTTCAGTTGATTCTCTCCAATAAGCGCAAATTACTAAATCAGTTTTATTCTTTATGGCTTGTGAATACATTTTGTTATACATGTTTGGTTCAGGAAGATCGTCTGCGTCGCAGAAACCAATGTATCGTCCATTTGCGTGCTTTAGGCCATTGATTCGCGCAAGATAAACGCCTTGGTTTTCTTGATTGATTAGTTTTAATGGTATGGAGGTCTTTTTCGCTAGTTCCGCAACTATCGCGGGAGAGTTATCTGTACTTCCATCGTTGACACAAATTATTTCAATAGAAGGCAAAGTTTGATTTATTAAAGCGTTTAAAGTTGCTTTAATTGTGTTGCTTGCATTGTAAAAGGGAACTATGATGCTGACATCATAATGTTCTGTTTGATGATTTGAGTTTTTCATATGGTAGCTCAACTTTACTTTTATAATAATATTATTTAGATCTAATAGTAACGGGAAGTCGGTTTGAAAACATTACTTATCATACCAGCCTATAACGAAGAAGAGTCCTTAAAGACTACCATCGATTCTCTTTCTGGTCTCAATGTAGATTATCTGATCGTAAATGACGGGTCTAAAGATTCAACTGTTCAGGTTTGTCGCGATAACCATTATCCATTTCTGGACCTTTCCACCAACCTAGGGCTTGCGGGAGCGTTTCAAGCGGGCATGAAATATGCATATCGTCATAACTATGATTGCGCTATTCAGTTTGATGCTGATGGACAACATCTACCTGAATATGTGGATCCATTAATCGAGGCGATCAAAGAGAATGATATTGCTATTGGGTCGCGTTTTGTAAATAAAAAAAAGCCGAAATCAATGAGGATGTTTGGTAGCAATTTAATTTCCTTCGCAATCAGATTAACGACAGGTAAGAAATTAGCCGATCCGACATCAGGCATGCGTGCTTTTAATAAGAGAATGATCAAACAGTTGGCGCTTGGTTTAAATTTTGGCCCTGAGCCAGATACGGTTTCATATCTAATTAAGCGTGCGGATGCAAAAGTTGTGGAGGTTCCAGCAAAAATGGCAGAACGATTTGCTGGTGAAAGCTATTTAAAGCCATGGACGTCCGCAATGTATATGCTTCGTATGACAATATCCATTTTGTTTATTCAGCTTATTAGAAAGCGTATTGGGGGTTGCAAGTAATGACCTTTGAATTACGCATAACTCTTATAATCGTTTCTCTTTTGACGTTAATATTTATTGCTAGGAAAATTCGCAGTTCAAAAGTAAAGCTAGAAGATTCAATCTTTTGGATTTGTTTTGCTGCACTAATATTTATTTTCAGTCTATTTCCACAGATTTTTTATGCGTTATCTAATTTAGTAGGCACTTATGCGCCGGTGAACTTCGTTTTCCTCTTTTTTATTTTTATTCTGCTTGTACAGAGTTTTAATTTGAGTATGCGTATTTCACAGGCTGATACGAGGATCAAAGAGCTTACTCAGCAATTGGCGATTGAAAAGTTTGAACGATATCAAAATGATAGAGAACTTCCTAGACAAAGGGAAAATGCGAATGATGGTAAAAGTGAAAGAGTATAGATATCATTCGCTGGATGCGGCTATATTGCTCCCTCCTCAGAAACTAACATAGCCGCTAGATACTTTAATAAATGAAAGAAATAAACATCTGCCACCAACTAAACATTAGCAATACAAACATTACAAAGAGAACTATGGTGTTGTAGTTGGTTGCAACAGATTGTTTTCCGGAAAGAGCCAAGCGGCTTCCTCCCATCCAGATTAGGGTAGGGAACAGCAGTGGTATCAGATAGCGTCCTTGCACGCCATGAACCTCTTGGGATCCAACTCCCGTAAATGATATATACATGGCAGTAATAATGGCAATTAAGAGCATTATCGCAATTAATAAGGGAAAGATCCACGTTCCACGCTTATAGTTAATGTTTTTGTTCTTATCGGTCAGAATCGTGAAGCCAAGTAAAAATATTATTGCGGCACAATAGTATTTGGGAAGAATTCCCAAATATGCATAATGCGTAAAAACTTCTTTCAGTCCACCGGGAGATAACATTCCTGAAATTGTGTTGCCGATTGCGTCATGGGCAATAGGTGGCATTAAAAAGGTAATGATAGTAGATGCGTACGAGAGAGGGTTGTTGAGTATGTATTCAAGCTGAGCAGGTGAATTAACATCAACCCCTCCACGCGTATCGCCGGATCCAATAATTGAAAATAACACCGCTGGATTCATATAGATATAGATACATGCAGCAATTACTATTACCGATGGAATTCCCAGAAGAATCCCTCGGAAAATATATTTGTCTCGTTTTGTCTTAAATCGCTCTTTAGGTATTAAAATACACAAAATAGCTAGAGGGGCGTATATTAGTTTTGGAAATGAACCAATAATAATTACTAGCGGAATAATTAGGCCTTGTAGCGCATTAATTTTTCTTGTTTTATCTTGGACTATACCGGCTAAAGAAGCGAAAGCATACAAAATAAAAGCGTTGACCCACCAGTCGTAGCTGTAATTCGAAGCTAGAAATACAGCAGTAGGCAAGAGGGCAATTACAGCATATAGCATCTTTCCTGTGAGGAGCTTTTTCATTCCGAAATAAGTTATTAAGGAATAGCAGATAGCTATAGCCATCTTTGCCAGGATATAAGTAACGGAGAAGGGTAAGTTGAGCGATTCTCCGACAAACATCATGAATGCGCTAGGAAAATAAGCGATCTTGTTGTATGCCGTTAAAAGTGTTTTGTTTGTTTCTGTGACTTCGCAAACGTCGTTGTCAAAATAGTTTACTTCAAATTCTCTATCGTATATATCTTCAATATTTTTACCGTCTTCAAAGACTCTAGTGGTCTTTGCTATCGAATTTTCTGTTGTACTGAATTCGATACTGTTGTCCGGATCTGACCAAATAACAACGTTTCTGTAATGTATCCCATCATCCCATGAATACTGGCCGGTTCCCGTTGACCAAGAGAATAAAAGAGAAACCGATAGAATAATTATTAGAAATAAATTTTCAGGCTTTTCTCCCAAACTATCTCTAAGAATGAATGCTGATAAGGGAACGAAAACACAGACGAAAAAGAAAACCATCCAGTATTTGTTATACCAAGTGCCCACGCTTGTTGGGCCTATAGCCAAATAAGCCATTACATCAATACATATAGCTATTATTGCAGCTAGTAATCCTGCTGTAAGAAAGGAAAGCAAGTATTCAGCTTTTGTTTCAGGGTGGATTAATTTTTTAGTTGAAAACGTCATGTGATATCCAAATCCAATATAGGCCAAATCAAATTCAATCTTATTTAATCAAAATGTGGCAATCGATAGTATCGGTTGTAAGGCTCACTTGCGTCAAAATTCTCGTTGATGTAAGGGTCGCCTTTTACATAGTATTTTGCCCAAACACTGTTCATATAAGATACTTCTTGCTGAAATCTTAATTTCTTTTCATAGGTGTCTTCTTGCCCGCGTGAAATAGACTCATAATGATAAAGTTCAACCTCTGGGGTATATACAACTAATTGGTTTAACTCGCGAACTTTAAGGCAGTAATCAACATCGTTAAAAGCAACTGCTAGTTTTTCAGTGAATCCACTTACTTTATCAAACGCTTCCCGGGTAGTCATCATGCATGCTGCAGTTACGGCGCTTAAGTTCTGAGTTGCGTCGCTCAATGCGAAATATCCATATGATCCTTTTGGTAGAGCTCTATTTAAATGGCCTGCAACGGTTCCTGTTACACATAATCCTGCGTGCTGTACGGTATTGTCTTTGTAAAGCAAGCGAACGCCGACAATACCCACTTCAGCGCGTTGGTTATGCCCTAACATGATCTCTATCCAATTAGCTGTAATAAGTTCAGTATCGTTATTTAATAAAATTAGATAGTCTCCTGCGGAGTTTTTTACTCCGAAATTGATAAGTTTTGAAAAGTTGAACTCATGTTCCCAATAAATAACTTTGATATTGCTGTATGTGTTGGTAAGTCTTTCGTAATAGGCAAACGTGGCAGGATCTGTGCTATTGTTTTCGACTATTACAATCTCGTAATTTGAGTAGGTTGTTTTGTTGATAATTGAGGTTACGCATTGGTCAAGCAGATCAATGTGGTCTTTTGAGGGAATAATGATTGAAACCAAAGGACTTCCCTGTACGTCATAGGAGACGTTGTAGGTGAATGGCCGTCTTGATTGCTTAACTTGTGCCGATATTCCCAGTCTGTCCAAATGGTTTTGAACAGCTTTGATTCCTGCAAGAGTTGCATAAGGCTTTGTGTCAGCGTTTGCTGCGGTAGAGTTTTCGTTCATGCGCCAGTGATATAGAATTTTTGGTACATGATGAAAGTTAGTTGTAAGCTCTGCCGCGCGAAGGGTTAAGTTGTGATCTTGTGCCCCATCGAACTCGTTAGTGTCAATAGGGAGTTGCTCTAATAGTTGCTTCTTGATGGTCAGCATATGGCAAACATAGTTATTGTTCCTAAGCAAGTCTATTGAAAAATTCGGCTTGAAAAATGGCTGCGCGAAATGACCATCTGGAAGAAGCTTATCTTCATCGCAGTAGAGGACATCAATGCTTGGATTGCTATTGATGGCTTGTACGTAAGAGAATAATAAATCAGGTTCTATAAGGTCGTCATGATCGAAAAATGCAACATAATCACCAGTAGAATATTCGATCCCTTTGGCAGTATTCAGAGAGATGCCCAAGTTTTCTCTAAGTTCAACGTATTTAATTTTTTTATTTGCTGAACTGCGCAGTATCGCGTTCTTTTTTAACTCATCATTGTTTGGACTAGCGTTAACCAAGATCAGTTCCCAGTTTTCATATGACTGAGCAATTACTGAGTCAACCATCTCGTTAAAGAATGAAATAGGGGTTTCAAACAAGGGGACAACGATGCTGAATTTAGGAACAAGCTTGAACGAAGCTTGGTTCTGCTCATAAAGTTGTATAGGTGTTACTTTATGATCTAGGAACCATTCATGATAGGAATCATCAACTTGCGCATTAAGAGAAAAAAGCAAGCTTTCTTTTAATAATTTGTCGGTGTCTTTTTTCTCAAAAGCAAGAAATCCTGGCATTAGTGAACCGGACGTGCAGTTTTTAAGCGTCAGAAAGAACGACGGAACAATGTCGATGCGAAGAGAGAATTGGATGAATTTATATACTATTTGCGAGTTGTATTTCGATCTGACGGTATTCGAGCCTAGCTCTATGTAATTCGAAGAAATTGTCATACCATCAGTGGAGATGGCTAGCATTTCCACTGATGCGTTTGTTTTGCTGGGTAAGCGAAATGAGCCATGTATGATTAGCTCGTCTCCATCAGAAATGCACTCATTGATTTGTATAGATGCATGGTCAGGGTTTCTTTCTTCATCAAAATTTCGAATCAGCGAAGTAACTTCTGGTTTTGTACGATACGCCAAACGTGATTTCCACTTGATTTCTTGAGCACTAAATGATTTCGTAACAGATCCAAGTATTTTCTGATTTTCATTGCTGATCAGTGAGAAGGTGAGAGTTAACTGAGGCTTGACTTGTGGAGTAACTGCAACGAATGTATTTGAATTGCTTTGAAGTTCAGGTTTATCAAGAGGGAATAATAGGGCAGGAATGCTTATTCCGTTGCATTTGGCAGATAAAAGCAACGAAGACTCTAGTGAATTACAGTTTGCTTTAACTAAATAAAACACTTTTCCAGAACCACGGCATACTGATTCAATACAAATAGATAATTTTGACTCGCTCATAATCTATATACTTTCTTTAAAAGAAGATATTTCTAGTCGTTCTGTGCTATTAATTCAGATGAAAATAATTTTCTATCTGCTTCAGTTAATCCATTTTGGCTTTCAATGAATATTAGTTTGGATGGTTTTTGATCTTTTATTAGGTCTAATCCCGATGCAATATTTTCGAGGTTTGTTTGATCTACGAAAAGTATGCTGGAATTTAGCTTTTCTGCAATGCAGCCACTAGAGATTAATTCTGGCCATTGGCCAATAGATAATGGGGCAAGAAGAATTGTTGTCCCATTATCAGAATTTCGGTGCTTTTCAACAAACAAGGTAATATCTATACAATCGGAAGATTCGTTAAAACTAGTTACTGTTTGATTGGTGATTTTGGTGGACAGACTTGAGTCCATCCACCACTTTGTAGCTTTGTTTCCAACTACAAGAATTGCTGCCCCATTGAGTTCTTGAATTGATTCATGCAGCCTTTCTGGTGAAATGGAATCTCCATCAAGCACCAAAGAAGGGATTTTGTGGGCGTAGAGGTAAGGAGCTATTGCAAAAGCTTCTGAGTTGTCGTCGAAGTCTATCAGCGCAATTGTAGAAGATAGATTCTCATTTGACAGTCTCGATGCTTCTCGTATTGCTTCATAAGAAAATTCGAAATGGGATGCTTTTGCGCTCAATGATCTAACGTTGGGATTCCAGGAAAGCGAAGAGAGATCGTTTAGAGTTTTAGTGGGATCACAATCGCAAGAACATAGAATAATATTTCTAGGTTGTGCGATTTGCAAAAAGTGCTCGATACTTTCCGGTATTGTCTCGAAACTAATAGGGAGAACGGGTGCATTGATGGCGGCGGCAATTGAATTTGCTGCAATTGCGTTGACATGAGTATTGTCGCAAGCAAAAACAACAGAGTCTATTTCCGAGAAATCCCATGCCTGTCTAATGAGCTTTACGTTGATACTGTAGTGGTTTTCGCCCGCAATAATGTTTTCTACTGTTGCAATATCTTCTTCTCGAAGTTGCATACTGTCTTTTATGGCTTGAAAAACACGTTGTTCAGCCTCCGGGGAACCTATGCGTCCTCCTAGACCACCATAAATATTGCAAACTGTTTTAGCATCACCAATTAAACGCGTGTGGCCTTTCTCGATCCAGATTGCCTTATTGCACATACGTGCGATCTGCTCATTGCTGTGAGAGACAATTAGGACCGTAACATTATGTTCTTCAATTAGTTTGTTAATGCGATCTTCGCATTTTTTTTGGAACATGAAGTCGCCAACTGACAGTACCTCGTCGACGAGAAGAATATCAGGCACAATTACCGTTGCTATAGCGAAAGCTATTCGCGCAACCATGCCAGAAGAGTAATTTTTTAGCGGCATGTCCAAAAAATCTTTTATTTCAGCAAAGTCCACTATTTCATCGAAATGGTCATCGATAAACTGTTTGGAATAGCCCAATAATGCACCGTTAAGATAGATGTTTTCGCGAGCGGACAAATCATGATCAAAACCTGCGCCTAATTCGATCAAGGGAGCTATTGTGCCGTTTACTTCACAGGTTCCTTTCGTGGGCTCCATGACACCAGCGATTAACTTCATCATGGTAGATTTCCCTGATCCATTAGTTCCCAATATCCCGAAAACATCTCCCTTTTTGACCTCAAAGGATATATCATCGAGTGCCTTAAATCCTTTAAAGAAAAGTTCGCGTTTTGCGAGTTTGATCGCGTATTCTTTTAAGCTATTAAGTTGTTCTGAAGCCATATTAAAGACCATTGAAACATGGTCTACTTTTATGGCGATCGGACGATCATCTTTGTTTTTATTATTTCCAGTGTTTCCGATAGTTAGTGCGGAAGTGTTAACTTTTGTAGGCATCTCAAACTTCCTTACACATAGAGGATGAATTTATTTTGTTTGGCTCGAAATACGAGATAACCAATGAGAAGAGAAATTATGGCAAATGCTGCGCATAGAAGAATTTCTTCTACTGATGGAGTGGTTCCCCAAAGTGCGATTTCTCTGAAAAACGTAACGTAGTGGTACATGGGATTGCACTCCATTATGGGGAGCATCCACTCGGGCAGAATATCTACTGGATAAAAAAGTGGTGTTGCGTATGTCCAGGCTGTAAGAATGACGCTCCAAAGATGCATTATGTCTCTGAAAAACACTGATAGTGCGGATAAGAGCAATCCTAAGCCCAAACTAAACAGAAATACAAATAATAGAAGGAGGGGCAAAAGTAGTAGGTTTGCTGTTGGGAAAACCTGAAAGAAGACCATTACTATTGCAACCGCAATAAGAGAAATTGCGAAATTAAGCAGCGCGAATACTGCTTTCTCTAAAGGGAATAATAATTTATTAATTCTTATTTTTTTAATGAGCGGAGCTGAGTCGATAATTGAACTCATTGCGCCAGAGGTGGCATCTGACATAAGCGCAAATAAGGTTTGTCCAAGAATTAAATAAAGAGCAAAATTCTCAATCTGAAATCTAAAAAAGGTTGAAAAGACTGCCGTTAAGACAATCATCATTAAAAGGGGGTTTAATACCGACCAGACTATTCCGAGCGCGCTGCGGCGATACTTCAATTTAAAGTCTTTGGAAACTAGGGACTTCAAAATAAACCAGTCGTGTTTTAGCTGTGAAGAGTTAGCTGTCATCAAGTAGCAATCCTTAAAAATCGATAACTTCAAAATGTTACCATGGCTGTAGTTTAACTGAGCTCTTGGTAGTAAATCTCTTATAAAGAACATGATGTAAAAGATTTCTAGGAAGAATTAAAGCTATGCCCTGTTGTGGGACATATTGCTTTACACTTAATAAGTGCTTTAGTTGTTTTAGCGTAATGGTATTGTCCTACTAAACAGGAGAACTTGCATGAAAGGCATAATTCTTGCGGGTGGATCTGGCACTCGTTTGTATCCGCTTACTTCAGTAACAAGTAAGCAGCTATTGCCCGTTTACGATAAGCCGATGATCTACTATCCGTTGTCTGTTTTGATGATGGCGGGTATTCGAGACATTCTTATCATCTCTACTCCAACCGATCTACCAAACTTTCAGCGGTTGCTAGGCGATGGGTCTCAGTTTGGCATTCAGCTTTCCTATGCAGAGCAACCCAGCCCTGATGGCTTGGCTCAAGCATTTATTATCGGTGAGGACTTCATTGCAGGAGAGCCCTGCGCACTCGTTCTAGGTGACAATATTTTCTTTGGTAATGGGTTGGGTAGGCACCTGCGCAAAGCAGTAAAAGATGCTGAAACTTCAGGCGGTGCTACCGTTTTTGGCTACCATGTAGACGATCCAGAACGTTTTGGCGTGGTGGAGTTCGATAAGGACTTCAACGCTATTTCTATTGAAGAAAAACCAGAGCATCCAAAATCTAATTATGCAGTCACTGGTCTGTACTTTTACGATTCGCGCGTGTGTGAATTTGCGAAGCAAGTGAAGCCTTCTGCTCGTGGGGAGCTTGAAATTACCACCTTGAATCAAATGTATCTCGATGATGGATCTCTAAATGTGGTAACTCTTGGTCGCGGATTTGCGTGGCTTGACACGGGGACTATGGAGTCTTTGTTCGAAGCATCAGAGTTTGTTCGTGCGGTAGAGCGCAGTCAAGGCCTGCTCGTATCTGTTATTGAAGATATTGCCTTTGAAAATGGCTGGATTAGTCATGAGCAGCTTGTTGAAGCGGCAGACCGTTATGGCAAAAGCGAATACGGAAAACACCTTCGTCGCGTTGCTGAAGGACGCATTGTCCGTCATAAGGAGCGTGACTAGCTCTTATGAAGATTTTAATTACTGGTTCTTTGGGGCAGCTAGGGAATGAGCTTAAGCGCTGTTTATCTGAAATGAAAGCAGAAATTGGCGCTATTCCTTTCGAGTACAAAAATGCCGAAGTAGATGCTGTAGATGCGGATGTATTAGACATTACCAACGAAAAAGCAGTTAGTGAATGGTTTAGTCAGCGCGGTCCATATGACATCGTTATAAATTGCGCCGCTATGACTAATGTTGATGGTTGTGAGACAGCAGAAGATAAGGCAATGCTTGTGAACGGTTGGGGTCCTGCAAATTTAGCGGTTGCTTGCGAGAAACAAGGATCCAAATTGATTCAGGTTTCAACAGATTATGTCTTTCCTGGTAACGAGGAAGGCGAGCGTATTGAATCGGATTCGGTAGGCCCTTTAAGTGCTTACGGTCGTTCGAAGCTTGAAGGCGAAAAACAAGTAGCCGCATTATGCAGCAAATACTTTATTGTACGCACTGCTTGGCTCTATGGTTATGTGGGTCATAACTTTGTGAGAACCATGCTTCGCCTAGGCAAAATCCATGATCAAATTACGGTAGTTGATGACCAGCTTGGCAATCCTACCTCAGCTAATGATTTAGCTTACGAGATTCTAAAGATTGCTCTGACAGATAATTACGGAATCTATCACTGCACCAACAAAGGAACTTGTTCTTGGTGCGATTTTGCGACTGCGATTATGCAAGGTGCAGGTTTGGATTGTGATGTTATTCCGGTAACAAGCGAAGAATACAAGCAAGCTAATCCAACCTCTGCTGATAGACCTGCATTTTCTAGCCTAAGAAACATGCATTTAGAACAAACTATTGGCGATGAAATGCGCATCTGGCAGGATGCACTAGCTACCTATTTGAAAAATTTACCCGATTTGGAGGGTTAATAGTATATGGCTGAACAGTTTAAAAACATTATTGTGACTGGCGGTTGTGGCTTTATTGGCTCGAACTTTGTTCATTACGTAGTAAATAACCATCCTGATGTCCATGTGACGGTGCTAGATAAGCTTACCTATGCGGGCAATAAAGAAAATATTGCTGGTCTTCCAGAAGATAAGGTAGAGCTTGTTGTAGGGGATATTTGTGACAAAGAATTGCTGGATAAGCTCGTTCCCGATCATGATGCAATCGTTCATTACGCTGCTGAATCGCATAACGACAACTCAATTGCAAACCCTGAACCTTTTTTAAGGACAAATGTCGAAGGCACGTATTGCTTGCTTGAGGCATGCCGCAAGTATGACGTTCGTTATCATCATGTATCCACCGATGAGGTATATGGTGATCTAGCGCTTGATGACCCGAATCGTTTTACCGAAGAGACCCCGTATAACCCATCAAGCCCGTATAGCTCCACAAAGGCAGCATCTGACATGCTCGTGCGTGCATGGACTCGCACCTATGGTTTACGTACTACTATTAGTAATTGTTCTAACAACTATGGTCCGTATCAGCACGTAGAGAAATTCATCCCAAGGCAGATTACCAACATTCTTTGTGGTATTAAACCAAAGCTTTATGGAGATGGCCTAAACGTTCGCGATTGGATTCACACGGAGGACCATTCCTCTGCGGTATGGACTATCCTAACTAAAGGAAAGATTGGTGAGACCTACTTAATCGGCGCCGACGGTGAGAAGAATAATATCGACGTGTTGCATACCATCTTAAAAGCTATGGGCAAAAATGAAGATGACTTTGATTGGGTAAAAGATCGTCCAGGCCACGACCGTCGCTATGCTATTGATTCAACTAAATTACGTACTGAATTGGGTTGGCAACCTCAGCATACTGACTTTGCGGAAGGTCTTGCTCAAACTATCCAATGGTATAAGGAAAATGAATCCTGGTGGAGGCCTGCTAAAGAAGCAACAGAAGCAAAATATGCAAAGCAGGGTCAATAAAGGGGAGTAGAGATGACTGCAGGAGATAAGATCACTTCGGGAAACTTTACTTTTACCGAAACATCCATCGAAGGTGTCATTGTCGTAGATGTTAAAAGCTATGGTGATGACCGTGGCTATTTTATGGAGACATACAAGAAGCCTGACTTTGTCAAAGGCGGTATCGATGTCGACTTTGTACAGGATAACCAGTCATCAAGCACAAAAGGTGTTCTTCGTGGTCTTCACTTTCAGATCAATCATCCGCAATCAAAGCTTGTTCGAGTAGTGTCTGGTGAAGTGTTTGATGTAGCAGTTGATTTGCGTGAAGGAAGCCCTACTTATGGTAAATGGGAAGGCGTAATTCTTTCAGCAGAAAACAAGCGGCAGTTCTTTATTCCTCGTGGTTTTGCACATGGGTTTTTAGTTCTGAGCGATACAGCAGAGTTTTGCTATAAGTGTGATGATATTTACCATCCCAATGACGAAGGCGGTCTTATGTGGAATGATCCTGCTATCGGGATCGAGTGGCCAGCACTTCAGGGTGATGAAGAGTTTGACGAAACCAAGGTGATCTTGAGCGAGAAAGATAAAGTTCATCCTGCTTTTGTTGGTTAACATCGAAATCACTTATAGTGAGATTGAACAGACTTATAGACACTGTAATAAAGGATTTTTATTATTAAGTAACTTTAATTTGCTTGTGAGTGCATTGCTAAATTTTGCCATTGCTCTTTATCCGTATTTTGCAAACATGTTTTGTGAAGGAGGTTTAGCAATGGCTACTATAGATTTTCTAGAATCTATAGTAGCGGTGGTAAGCGGGGGTGGCAGAACTAAGCATATACTTACAGGGCTTGCCATGAGGGACAACTCTCCGCACATCCCGCTAATATTTTCTGCGATTTGAGGTTTTAAAGGCTGTGAAAGAAGATTCTGTGAATATAAATCGTTCCGAGAATCCTCATAGAACTCCCTTCTTTTCGATTGTGCTTCCTGCTTATGGGGTAGAGCCCTATCTTCCAAGTGCCTTAGATGATTTAGTCTCTCAGTCCTTTACCGATTGGGAGGCAATTGTTGTTGATGATTGTTCGCCTGATAAGAGCAGGCAGATTGCCGAGTATTATGCTGCAAGAGATTCTCGTTTTCGTGTTGTTTCGCACGAAGTAAACCAAGGATTGTCTGCTGCAAGGAATACCGGACTTAAAGAAGCTAAGGGCAAGTATGTATGGTTTCCTGATCCAGACGATCGTTTTGAAAAAGATACACTTCAGAAAGTAAAAGATTCACTCGAAAGGCAAACTGCTCCTGTTGTTTTAATCGGTCATGTCGAAGATTATTATGCTTTGCCGGAGGCGGTGTCCCAATCATCTAAAGGCGATTCGTGTGCTCAACTATCTCACTCTGCTGAGTTATCTAATTCTGCTGGCATGCATGCTTTTAAAAGCGAGGGTGCGCAACTCGAGCGCTCGGTCGATTTCTCCCTGAATGATAAAGGATGTAGCCGTGAAGGTCTTCGAGAGCTTGTCTTGCAACTCGAAAAGAAAACCCATTATGGTTATGCGTGGAATAAGTTTTACGAGCGCTCTTATCTTTTAGAGGGCGATTACAGGTTTACGGAAGATCTTCCTTTGATCGAAGATATCGAGTTCAATACCAGAGTCTTTCAAAACCTTCCTTCGCTTAACATTGTTGGGGATCCTTTGTATCATTACGCAAAGCGAGAGGGATCAAACCTCACTAACAAATTTGTTCCAAGGTATTTCGAAGTTCATCGTCAACGAATTCAAATGCTACGAGATCAGCAGGAGTCCTGGGGGCTTCTTACGGACGATTTCAAGGGTATTCTTGGGGGTTTATTTGCTCGGTATATTCTGTCTGCTCTGGAGCGAAATTGTGAGCCGGAAAGCAATCTGAACCATTCCCAGAGGGTTTCTTGGTGCAATCAGCTTTTCAAGGATCCTCTGTTTCAAGAGCTTATTCCTTGCGCGCAGGCGGATAGCTTCATTTTGCGAGTGTGCGTCAAAGTTCTACAGCATAACAATGCCAGTATAAGTGTTGCACTAGGGCAAATGATCCACGAGGCGAAACACGGGCTATTGCACAACTTATTTATGAAGATAAAAGCAAGCAGATAATCATTTATGCTTCGTCAGAGCCATCCTCTGCTTCATTATCCAAGGTAAGGAAAAGATCAAAACTCCTGTTAAAAGAGCAGGCAAACAATATCTGCCCAAAATAACTGGCCCGACGATTATGGAAGCAACTAAAAGAGCTGATGGTATCAAGCAGAGAAGTATTCTGGTTCTGTTATTCTTATTTCTCTTGCTGAGAGCAAAGCAAAGGATAAAGAAGGGGAGATAGAACGCGAAAAAACTAGGTGAATTGATTACGCGCAAAGGAGTGTAGTTTAAAGCTATTTCGTAAGTGTAAAGAATGCTCCTAAGCGGTTGCAGGGTACTAGGCTCTGTAAGGCCTACTCGTGTTGTGTTGTCTCGAATTTGTATTTCTTCGTTGGTTATGCCGCTCGATAAAAACGCAGAAAAGAATTGAACCTGCTCATCTACCCATTCTTGATTTAGATTTTCTTTCAATTCGAAGGGGATGGGGGCATAAATAACTTGTAATTTGTTCCCATAGTTGCAGCGAAATAGGAATCTGGATGCTAATTCCCATCTCTATCCATGTTGCTAGGTAATTTAAAACGTCTTGCGTGTCTGGATCTTTGAAAGTGTCTTTGACGCTATCAGCGCTCGTTAAAGTATAAATAGCTGGAAGACTTTCGTATGGTAATACCTTATCTATTGCGGTACGCTCTTCTTTGGTTACTTCGTCCGAATATTGTAAAACATAATTAGCGGTTTGCTGAAGTGGGAGTGAATACAGTTCTTTTAAAGGACCCTTATCAACGCCCCAAGAGGGAAGCAAAATGTTTGACCACGTAAGACTGAAAACAAGTGGAATAATTAAGCAGCAAGAACAAATTAATCGTTTGCCAGGTTTTGCGTAAATGCATAACGCCAAAACAGCAGGCAAAGTCAAATAAATACCCTTTTTATTAGCCAATATCACAAGAATAGTACAGAGGATAAAAGTTATAGTAGCTAGAGGCGAGGCCAAACATTTCCCACGGGTACGGATTCCTTCTATAAAGAAAAGTAAAAATGGTATCCAGAAAAGTACGAAAAAAGAATCTTTTACCATTTGTGAGGCGTATGAAGCATAGGCTGGCAAAATACAAGCAACAACAAAGAAAGAGATCCATATGATACGCGGTATGTTAAATCGGCGAATATAGCAAAACGACAATGACAGCATTGCCGCGGTGATTAAAGCTTGAATAGTGGTGTATATAAAAAGTGAAGCAGACTGGGAACCAAGACTGTTACCTAGATCCATTACTGATCCAAATAGCGCGGTTGTTAGCCAGGGATGATGGTCATACCATTCGGTAGGCGTACGCCAGATTAAAGTTTGCCAAATAGTGTCTTGATCTAGACTTCCTGGGTAATGGGCAATAATCCAAGGGAGCCAACAAACGAACAAAATGGCAAAAAAGAATAAAAAGTGCCTTTTTTATGCAGATTTTAAAAGGTGTAACTTGGTTTTCGGCGCTTGTTTTATTCCGTGAACGATTGATAGCTTCAAATAATAACGAAGAAATAAAATATAGGACAAAAAATAGAAACACTCTGACAAGGGTTAATGCAACGGCATATTCTGCTGTGATCCACGAATAGTAATCTGCGATTTCTAGATCAAAGATCGTGATGCTGATATAGACAATTCCAGAACAAAGTAATAGGAGCGTGCTTGCTAGAGAGAAAAGCAGGCAACCCCAATCAAAGGACAAGCTATCTTTGATAAAGGAGGCTAATTTCTGACGTACTTCAGAATGTTGTTTCACTGATAGTCCTTTAATTCGTTCGGTTCAAGCAGTATTAAATTGTAATAGTTTACTATGGTGAATTAATGGCAACCAAAAAAACAAAATCGGGGATTCACCTATGAAAAAGTACGTAATGGCGTTAGATGCTGGAACGACCAGCAACCGTTGTATTTTGTTTGAGAAAGACGGAACTATCGCCAGCATTGCACAAAAGGAATTCACGCAGTATTTTCCTCAACCTGGATGGGTGGAGCACGATGCTGATGAAATTTGGTCCACTCAGCTTGGCGTGGCAGTGGAAGCGATGTCGAAAATTGGGGCATCGGCGGAAGACATTGCAGCAATAGGCATCACTAATCAAAGGGAAACAACCATTGTCTGGGATAAAACAACGGGAGAACCTGTGTGCCCTGCTATCGTTTGGCAATGTCGAAGAACGGCAGAGTTTTGTGATGAGCTGAAGGCGCAAGGCTATACCGATTTGATCAGGAAGAAAACGGGATTGATTATCGATGCCTATTTTTCAGCTACCAAAATTCGTTGGATATTAGATCACGTCGAGGGCGCGCGAGAAAAAGCTGAGGCGGGCGAGCTACTTTTCGGTACGGTGGAAACGTGGCTCATCTGGAAGCTAACCAAGGGAAAAGTACATGTGACGGACTATTCGAACGCCGCTCGAACCATGCTCTTCAATATCAACACCCTTGAATGGGATCAAGAAATCCTCGATCTTTTGAAAATCCCTCGTTCCATGTTGCCTCAGCCAATGCCTTCAAGTTGTGTATATGGCGAAACGGCAGCATCGTTTTTTGGTGGGTCAATCCCTATCGGCGGAGCAGCGGGCGATCAGCAGTCAGCCTTGTTTGGGCAGACCTGTTTTCGTTCCGGCTCAGCGAAAAATACGTACGGAACGGGCTGTTTCTTGCTTATGAATACAGGAGAAACTCCAGTTTTCTCCGAAAACGGACTGGTCACCACCATCGCATGGGGGCTGGATGGCAAGGTTGAATACGCGCTGGAGGGCTCAATCTTCGTGGCGGGTGCGGCTATTCAGTGGCTGCGCGATGAAATGCGCCTGGTAGATTCCGTTGCGGATTCCGAATATATGGCAAAAAAAGTGAAGGATACCAACGGCTGCTATGTGGTTCCCGCTTTCACGGGTCTGGGCGCGCCGCATTGGGATCCTTACGCTAGGGGAACAATCGTGGGCATCACGCGCGGGGTTAATAAGTGCCACATTATTCGAGCGACGCTTGAATCGCTGGCTTACCAGGTCAATGACGTATTGGGTGCGATGGAGGCCGATTCGGGCATTCAGCTTACATCGCTTCGTGTGGATGGTGGTGCAAGCGCTAACGATTTTCTGATGCAGACTCAGGCGGACATCATTGGTGCGCCAGTAACGAGACCGAAATGTATCGAAACCACGGCCATGGGCGCTGCTTATCTTGCCGGGCTTGCGGTGGGGTATTGGAAAAGCTGCGAAGAAGTGGAAGAAAACTGGGCGGTAGACAAAATCTTTAGTCCTGCCATTTCGGAAGAGGAAAGGCAGCAGAAAGTCAAAGGATGGAATAAAGCAGTCCGCTGTTCTTATCTTTGGGCGAAAGAAGATTAGGGGACATTCCCACGTCCGAAGTGCGTAAAACAGGCCTATAATAAGACGGTTCATAAGGCGAAATAAACAGAATAGATAGAACGAGGTAGCACGTGACTTGTGCAATTATAGGATGTGGCAACGCCCTTCCCGCATTGGACGTAACAAATGATCATATGGCGCAATTGGTTGAGACGAGCGACGAATGGATATCAAAGCGTACAGGCATCAAGAGTCGCAAAGTTGCCGTAGAGGAAACCAGCACCGATCTTGCTGAGGCTGCTTCACGTAAAGCGCTTGGCTGGACTGATGGTGGCTACGCAGAGCGCACCATAAACCCAGAAGATATTGATCTGATAGTATTTGCTACCGTAACCCCTGATGTTTTGGTTCCTTCTAATGCTGCCATTTTGCGTCGTCGCTTAGGTTTGGAAAACGCTGCGTGCTTTGACCTGAACGCCGCTTGCTCAGGCTTTGTATATGCGCTTACCGTCGCTGAAAGCATGATAGCGGCAAGCGCGACGGCATCTAACCGCAGCGACTTTAAGCGCGCTTTGGTGGTGGCAGGTGAACGCCCGAGCCGCATTACCAATTGGGCTGATCGTAATACTTGTGTTCTTCTGGGCGATGGTGCCGGTGCGGTTGTTTTGGAGTACGATCCTAGCCGAGCGGGTATTTTGAGCACCTTTATTGCCAACGAAGACGATATTCATAACTCGCTTACGTGTCCTATGCCGCTTGACGTGGTACCACCCTTTGATGAGGGCGGCGTGAATCATAGTGCTGCGCAAGCGACCGACAGAAGCCATGCTTCTATCGATGAAGAGCTCGCAATTGTTGAATCGCTTGAGGCGGGCGCGCCTCGTAATGTGTTGCGTATGAATGGCCAGCAGGTTTTTAAGTTTTCTGCACGAGCTATGAATTTGGCTGTAACAGAGGTCTGCCAACGTGCGGGTGTTACGCTCGATGAGATCAAGCTCATCGTCCCCCATCAGGCAAACGAGCGAATTATTGATTTTGCAGCACGAAGAATGCATGCACCAAAGGAGCTGTTTAAGCTCTCGATCGAACATCGCGGTAACTCATCTGCGGCAAGTGTCCCTTCTGCGCTTGCTGATGCGTATAACGAAGGCCAGATTAAAAAAGGCGACAAAGTAATCTTAGTTGCTTTTGGCGGAGGCTTTACCTTGGGCGCCGTGCTGTACGAAGTGTAGGTACCGTGCTGCGTGAGGTGCGAGTGTCGGCTGTATGAATGTAGATGTCGTGCTGTATGAAGTGTAGTTAGGTTTCATTCACCTGCTCGTAGTTTAAATACTCGTGTCAAAATGGTACTCTTTGGGTAACTTTTAGGTATTTCCACCTTTTATGAGGTGATTTGTGTGGATAGTACTTTTACCCAGCGCGTACAGGAATTGGCAGCGCGCATCGAACCGTATCTAATCGAGAAACGTCGCTTTTTTCATGCTCACCCTGAATTGAGCGGTGAAGAAGTAAATACGACGGCAGCTATAGCGCAAGAGCTTGATGCCATGGGCATAGAATATGCACTCCCTAACGACTTTATCCCTGGTCCTGTGCCTGCGCATTATACAGAAAGTGAAAATCTTGCATCTTTAAAAGAAGCTGGCAAGGCATTTGTACGACAGGATGTTGAAGCGCGGGGCGTGCTGACAAACGCCGCCAACTGCAAGAACGCGTCTGAGACTACGAAGGACCAGGCCACGTCAGTGAACGCTACCAGCAACCAGGACGCATCGGCGAGCACTGCGAATGGCGGTGGCGAATCGACAAGCGCTACAAATAGTGGTTGCATGTCGACAAGTACCACCAAAACTTCCCAGGGTGGTTCTACGATTAGCTCTCAATCGGGTCTTATTGTCACGATCAGAGGGGAAGCGCCTGATGCATATGACGAGCAAGGCCGACCCAGGCATCGTATAGTTTTGCGGTCTGATATTGATGCGCTTCCTATTTTGGAACAGACAGGCGCGTCATATGCCTCGAAAAACGAAGGCGTGATGCATGCCTGTGGCCACGATTGCCACATCGCAATGATGCTCGGAACAATTCGCCTGCTCAATGAATTACGTGATCAGCTTCGGGGTGAAGTGCGCATAGTTTTCCAGCCCGCCGAAGAAATATCCATTGGCTCGCGGCGAATGATTGCGGCGGGAGCGCTCGATGGGGTGGAAACCATCTATGGAGCTCATATATGGAGCGAAGTGGAAGCGGGAACCGTTTCGATTGAGTCAGGTCCGCGCATGGCCAATACCGACTGGTTTCGTGTCGACATCAGTGGTTCGAGTGCGCATGGTGCAATGCCCCATAAGGGTGTTGATGCCATTGTTGTTGGAGCTGCTATTATCGAAGCACTTCAGGTTGTCGTGAGTCGCGATGTGTCGCCGTTTGATCCGGTGGTTCTTACTATTGGGGAATTCCACGGGGGCGTAGCGCGCAACGTCATGGCAGGAACGTCTTACCTGACCGGAACGGTACGTTCGTTTGATCCGAAGGTTCGTGAATTTTTGCGCGAGCGCATGGAATTCATGGTTCATCATGTGGCGCGATCTTATAGCGCCAAAGCTGATTTTGAATGGCAATCAGGCAATTCAGCCCTTATCAACGATAAAAAATGCGCCAAACGCGCCATAAAATCGGCGGTAAAGGTGTTAGGCGAAGACGCTCTGGCGAAATATGAAGGCACGCTTTCAGGGGAGGATTTCTCTGAATATCTGCGAGTAGTACCAGGAGTGTTTGTTTTTGTTGGAGGGAAAAATCCTGAAAAAGGCGCCGATCACCCTCAACATAGTTGCTACTACGAAGTGGATGAAAGCGTTCTTGTTAGTGGTGCGAAGCTTGCGGCGCAATACGCTTTCGATTTTCTGAACGAAGATTAGCTCTTTTGCTTGGATTGGCATTAAGAATAAAAACCACTATGAAGTATCATGAGATTATGGTCTGTATGAGGAGGTGGATTTGCGATGACTACGAAAGAAGCAATAAGAGATGCGGTAACACTTGTGCTTGAGGGTAAAGATATAAAAGAAGCTTATCTTTTTGGCTCGTATGCGCGTGGGGACGAATTGCCTGGTAGCGATGTCGATCTTCGCTTCTTATGCGGTAAAAGCATGACTTTTGGTCAACTTGATGAAATTCGTGAAGAGTTGGAAAACAAGTTAGGCCTGTCGTTTGATATTGTTACTGCGCCTCCTTCGCAAATGAATCCTCGTTTCTATAACCGAATCAAGCAAGATGAGGTACTGCTTTATGAAGCCTGACGAAAGAGATGCTGAACTAATCGGGTATATCTTAGAAGATATCGATACACCCCAAAAGCGAGTAAAGCATTTTAAAGTAACTGAAGAATCTTTCTGCATTGATAGAACTTTTGAAGGAGAACTCGCTTTCGATGCAGTCATGAATCCTCTTTACCGAACAGCAGAAGATACAATTCATCTTTCCGAGAATGCAGAGAAAGGCTGTCCTGATATACCGTGGAGAAATATACGGGGATTTAGAAATTTCGTAGCCCATGGATATCACGAGATTGATCGGGCTATTGCTTGGAAAGTCATTGTAGATGATATTCCGAAATTGGCGGATTCATTGAAGAATTATCTTGTCGGCTTATCGAACGCCGAAAGTTGCAAGAATTAAATCTACCAGAATCTAAATAATAAGCGCTTCAAGTGGACTGGGTCCCGATAGTGAGACTGAAAACAAAAGTTTTCAGTCTCACTTGCTATTAGGGGCGCTTCTTTTAGCTACATACCTCTTCTAACCTGCGTTCCAGCCGCCATCAACTACCAAAACATCGCCACTGATGTAAGCAGAATCTTCGCTTGCCAAGAAAAGCGCTGCCTTGGCAATATCTTCCGTGCTGCCCATTTCGGGTCCGCATGCCAACACGGGCTGGATGCGACCATAACCATTAGGATTTGGCTGACCCATAGAAGTAGCAATTTCTGAAGCAATGCCGCCTGGCGCAATAGCGTTCGCTCTAATGCCGTCTTTCATATACATGTAAGCGGTATTCTTGGTCATGGAGATTACGGCTGCCTTTGATGCGCAGTAAATTGCTCCTGCACAGGTGCGCATTCCGCCAAGGGAAGCAACGTTAACGATTGAACCACCATTGCCTTGCTCCAAGAAGACGTTGACTGCTTTTCGCATCGCGCAGAAGGGACCAAACATGTTGACTGCCATAACTTTTTCGTACTTTTCGTTGGTGGCATCACCGATGGGGCTCATATCGTCCATAACACCTGCATTATTGATAAGTACATCGAGTTTGCCAAACTTTTCTACCGCAAAGTCGATCATGCCTTCACAAATACTCTGATCAGAGACGTCCCCGGGATAGATTTCGATCGTTCCTGGAGCCTCTGCGAGCGATTCCTTGAGTGCCTCAAGGCGTTCTTTTCTGCGAGCAACAGCGACAACAGAAGCACCTTCAGCAACAAAAAGACGAACAATAGCATCTCCCATGCCGGAAGATGCGCCGGTAACTACTACCGATTTTCCTTGCATTTTCATAGGATCATCCCTTTCGATATACAAAGGCGGGATTAATGAATGCCTTTAGATAACAGTAGTCGAGCAGGCAAAAAGAAAAGACCGCAAGCTGGACTAGCGGTCTTAATTATGCTGTATGAGGGTAAACGGTAGTAAACTTCGGATAAGTGGTTGCTTTAGCTTGTCCAGGGCTTATCGAAGTCGGGTTCCAAACTGCCGTCGTCAGGCCTATTAAACAAAGTTTCCTGTCCGCAGTCCTGGCAAGTGCCCACCAACACCTTATGTTTGTGGAACAGGGTGTAATACAGATAAATCAAAGCAAAGGCTACCGAGAAAGCAGGCATGAAGAAGAAGAAAACAACAACTGCTACTGCTGCCGCCACATGGATATACCATTTTGAGGGGATGCGACGCCTATCGGGGACATATTCCATATTGGTGCTGCCACAGTGGGGACAGGTAATAACAGGTTTTTTATCTTTTCTTTTATTGGGGTTTGTCGGCTCGTATTTCTTGTTTTTCGCCATCCCGAATCCCTCTCTTTTAAACGGGTGAACGCAAAGTTCTCTTATTGAGTAACCTCATAAGGGTAACACGTTCATGTGGGGAGAGGCCAATTCTCCTTCATTCGATTCAACACGATATTCAATTTTCAGAATCAATGTATTTCGGGAGACGATACTTTTGACTCGAAATCAAAAGAAGGACCAAAATCTCTTTAGGGGATTTTGGTCCTCGAAAGGTTATGTGATGTGAATTTTTACAACTCTTGAAGGGTTATATGTCATGAACCCGGATGGTCAAAAGGCGTCGACTAAAAGCCCCACATCTTTACTTCGGTTTCGAGCTCTACATCAAAGTGATCTTTCACGGCTTTTTGAACATCACGAATGACTTGCAGCACATCTTGGGCTGTAGCATTTCCGGTATTTACAACAAAACCTGCATGTTTAAGGGAAACTTGGGCGCCGCCGACGGTATGCCCCTGCATGCCAGAATCCTGAATAAGCTTGCCAGCGAAATACCCGACAGGACGCTTAAAGGTGCTTCCCGCACTTGCCATTTCGAGAGGTTGTTTGGAAGCGCGGCGTTCAGCCAAATCGTCCATACGTGCTTGGATAGCATCTGTATCATCAGGGTGCAACACAAGCTCAACACTGAGAACGATAAGACCCTCATCACCCATCATTGAGTGGCGATAGCTCCAGTCTGCTTCCTTTGCTTCAAGCGTTTTTACTGATCCGTCAGGGTAGAGACAGGTTACCGAACGTGCAACGTCTTTAAATTCTCCCTCATAGGCGCCCGCATTCATAATGGCGGCACCACCGATAGATCCCGGAATGCCGCTTGCGAATTCATAGCCCGCTAAGCCAGCAGCACAGGCCGCCTTGGCAACAGCCTCGTTAGTAGCACCAGCTTGCGCAACAATCGTGTTTCCTTCAATAGTGATGCCAGAGAGGGCGTCACCAATTTCAATTACAACACCTCGAAGGCCTTCATCGGATATAAGCAGGTCACTTCCGCAGCCAATAACCCACCAAGGCATGGATGCTTTCTTTGCTGCTTCAATTGCTCCATGTATTTCTTCGGCGTTCTGGGGACGAACCAAGTAATCTGCTGGTCCACCAACGTTGAAGGTGGTGTGGTTTGCCATCGGTTCGTCGCAGAGAATAGCATGGGTGTCAAAGATATGTTTCAATTCCTGGAAAAGAATTTCAGTACTCATAGAAGTAGTCCTTTAATAGGTCGATAGATTGGTTGTAAGTGTAACGTACCATTAAAAAACTTGCGCGTGAGGCATAGCGCGTTAACGCGATGTTTATTTATAAAACGACACTTTTTAATAGGATGGCGAGAAAGATTAATTTTCGCATGGTGATTTGTTAGTTTTCGTCAGAAAAATGGAGTAGCATACACTGACGATTATACAAATAAGGTAATACCACCAAGAAGACGCGCGCAGGCTTTGGGGCTTGCTAACAAAACAGGGAAGGATAGAGGGGTAGTATGGAGAAGTATCTATTTTGGGGAGCGTTCTTCTTTGCATACCTTATTAATGGTATTACAGGTTTTGCGGGGAATATCTTTGCTATGCCTGTTGGCATGTCTACCATTGGACATGAAACCTCTATTGCGGTACTCAACTGTACCGGTCTTCTTGCAAGCATCATGATCGCCGCCACCAGTTTTAAGCATATCGTGTGGCGCGAAGTGGTGAAAATGTGCTCGATCATGTTGGTCTTTATGTGCGTGGGCGCCTGGATTAATACGATTGCACCTCTTGATTTTCTTCAGAAAATATATGGTGTTGCGATTTTGGTAATTGCGGCGCGAGGTCTATTTTTCAATAAAAAGAATAAGCTTCTTCCCGAATGGCTGCTGATAGTTATTGTGGCAATTGCAGGCATCATTCAAGGTATGTTTGTATCCGGCGGATCGTTCTTGGCAATCTATGCTCTTCAAAAGCTAAAGACCAAAGAAGAATTTCGTGCCACCACCACAACGGTGTGGACTATTTTGAATGGAACTTACGGTGCCTACGGAATTATCCAAGGTGATCTTTCGGGTGATGGGTGGCTTATTCTGCTGGTTTGCATCCCTCTGCTTATTTTAGCTACTTGGCTTGGGGGACGTATTCAAAAGCGCTTCAGTCAAGAGCAATTCATCAAAGCAAGCTATATTCTGCTCATCGTTGTTGCAGTGGTGCTTCTCCTGAAATAGTCAGGAGAACAAAGCCAGCTCTTCAATGAGGGCGATACGAGACAAGGTGAAACCCTAACGATTCGCCTTGAGGCGCGCAAACAGATTCGTGCTATTTTGTCGAACCCATGAAATTACCGAGCTCTGCATCATAGTCAAGTTGACATTGCCCATTTTCAAGGGACAGAGCACTACACCCATCATTTTGGTGCGTGGTTTTGCGAGCTTTAATGCTTCACGTGCTTGAGGCGTGGAAATCATTGCGCGAATCGCGGCACGTTTCTCTTCGGAGGATAAGGTGCAGTTGCGATTAGTGATGTTCTCGATGCATCCAACTAATCGTTCTGCATAGCGGCGAGCTAAAAATTCGCGTACTTCAGGGGTGTCGATGCCCCAGTACTCAAATAATTCCTTCATCCACTGATGCTCTTCTTCGCGCTTATCGTACATGTCCGCACGATATTTAGTATTTTCGCTTTCTGCACGTGCGCGAAGGAAATGATAATAGTGGCCATCTAGGCAGCCTACTCGCTCGACATCGCGCATTACTTCCAAATTAAAAGGCAAATCATCCCAGAAAGTAGTAGGGAAGCGCAGATTGTACTTATTAAGGTATTCGCGACGATACAATTTATTCCACGGCGCATAGAGAAGCTGTGCATCAAAAAGCTTATAGGCTTCGTTTCGGAATTCCTCACGACTTGCAAAAATTTTATTGGGTGCATTGCGTAATTCGCGATAATAACGACCTTCATTATCGTAATACGTGTCAATGGTGAAGCCTGTTACAAGCAGATCAAGATCATGTTCAGCAGCAACGCTATACATGTCGGAGAGCATTTCGGGATCGCACCAGTCATCTCCGTCCATAAAATATAGGTAGGTTCCACGAGCGATTGCAATTGCTGCGTTGCGAGCGCTTGCAGCCCCAGCATTTTCTTGATGAATAACGCGGATGCGCATATCGTAGTCGGCGAGTAAGTCACACAGTTCAGCGCTTCCGTCAGTGCTTCCATCGTCCACAAGCAGAATCTCGTAACTTCTAAACGTTTGGTTCTGCAGCGAATTAACTGCACGGCGAAGCCAAGGTTTCACGTTGTAAACCGGAATAATGATGCTTATAGAAGGACTATGAGACAATTGCAATCTTCTTCCAATAACGACCGATACAAGCGCGCTTTTAGGCGTGCGAAACAGTGCGCAAAGCCAGATGCCCTTTTGTTCGTAACGAATAGTAACAATTTCGCTACGAATCAAAGGTTCATCAAGTCATTCTATACAAAGGCATGCGTAAGAGTTGTGGAGAGCGTATGTGTTCAAACTACCTCCATGTATTCGAGGACACCTTAGCCTTTTTAGTTGCTCTTTTTGAAGCTTTACATTGTTGGCGGCTTTTCTTTTGTAGAGGGGAGCTCCTCAAAGAGAAGACTGCGTCTTTATAAGGATCCCTCCTTGATGAACTGAACCTACCCCTGATGAACTTTTTACGAGGAAGTTCTTAGTGGGGCGCGGGGTTGTGTGAAGTATTGCCAATGAATAGCCTTTGGTGACCAAATACGGTATATAATCATGATTTGGCGTTTGCGAGTCCGTTTCGCCAAGCAGGTAAAGAACGAACTAGAACCAGGAGGGGCTCATGAATTGGCTTGAGTATGCCGTGCTCTTCCTTGTTGCGGGCTCAGTCACTATTGCTCTTGTTCCTGCGGTGAAACGCTTGGCTGTTCGTCTTGACGCCATTGATTACCCTAGTGCTCGACGAGTAAACATGCTTCCTATTCCTCGTTTAGGTGGGGTGGCAATTTTAGGCGGTATCATTGCTGCTCTCATAGTGCTTGGTCTAGGTATGACTTTTTTAGGGTGGGATAATCCCTTCGCTCCAAATGACGACATTACTCCTAATTATGTGGGAGTGTTTATAGGTATCTTGTTTATGTTTGGCGTTGGTGCGGTGGATGATGTCGTAGATCTAAGCCCTAAAGTAAAAATGCTCGGCCAAATTATCGCTGCCTGTATCGTAGCGGGATCAGGGTTGTTGCTCGCAAACATTCACAATCCTATTGGTGAAGGTTATATTGAATTTGGATGGGTTGCGTATCCTTTAACCGTATTTTATCTGGTTGCTTTTGCGAACATTATCAACTTAATTGATGGTCTTGATGGTTTAGCGGCAGGCATTACTGCAATCTCGGCAGCTACGATTTTGTTGTTTGCGGTTTGGACCGATCGTCCTGATGCTGCGGTCTTTAGTGTTTTGTTACTGGGTGCCTGCATTGGGTTTCTGAAAGATAATTTTTATCCTGCTTCTATTTTTATGGGCGATTCAGGTGCTCTTTTGCTGGGCTTTTCGCTTGGCATCATTTCACTTTTTGCGGTGGCTCGTTCTACTCTTTTTGTTTCGCTGCTGGTTCCTATCCTGGCGGCGGGTGTTCCGATTCTCGATACTTTTTTCGCGATTGTGCGACGCAAGCGCGAGCATCGTCCCATCGATGTGGCAGACAAAGGACATATCCATCATCGCTTAATGCGTGCGGGATTTAGCCAGCGTGCTACGGTCTTAATTATGTGGGGCTGGACGATAATGCTGTCTGCTTGTGCGATTGTTATTACGGTGGCAGACAATCTGGTTCGCATTCCTATTTTCTTGGTTGCAGCAGGTGTTACGGTGTATGCCATCGTTAAATTACGCCTTTTGGGCGATGCACTACGCCATCATTTCAATCCGCGCACCAAGCCAAATCGTTCCGAAAAGAATGCTGATGGTATAAACGATAACGTTCAGGATGAGGCTTGATCTTTTTTCGAGCGTCACATTCCGAACATCACGCTTTGGGCACCATACGAGCATCGCACTTCGAGCGCCACATTTCGAACATCACGCTTTAGGTGTCGCATTTCGAGTATCACGCTTCGAGCACCAGCGTCTTCAATTCCCTTTTATTCGACACTCTTTAACGCTTCAATCATGTCAATCTTAGCCAGGGCGCGATTCGAGAGCAGAGCTACAAGCCAGGCGAAGAATAAGGTTAAGGCACACGCATAAACATAACTTAAGGGTTCAATCGTGACCGCAAAATAAATAGACGGCATCTTCAGCACGTAGGTGAGTGATTGGCTGAACGCATAACCTAAAGGAATGCCGCATATCATGCCAAGTGCGGTAAGCAAAATGGTCTCTTTGTTTACATAGTGATTTACTTCGCGTTTGCGAAAACCCAAAACTTTGATAGTTGCTAGCTCGCGAATACGCTCAGAGATATTGGTTGTAGAAAGCGTGAACAACACCACAAAGGCAAGAGCTGCCGCTAATACGATAATGACGTACACCACGGTATTAATGAGCGAGAAGGATTGCGAGAATTCTTCGCTCATTTTTTGAGTGCTTGTTACGGTCATAAAGGTTTCGTTGTCGGTAAGCTCATTGGCAAATGCTTCTTGTTCTGCAGCGTCATCGCTTACGAGGTTGATGAAAAAGCCATTTAGGTCTGCTGAAGTGCCGAAATACTTTTCATAAGTGCTTTCGGTAAGGTAGGCAGCATTACCTAGGTAGTTATCAATAACGTACTGAACGGGGACATCCGCCTGTTTTAGAGTACTTGTTTCTACATGAGCACTTCCGCCTTCTGGAATGCCAAGGAGCTCTGCTGCGTTTCTTGTGAGTAGCATCCCTTCATCGGAAAGCTCGCAAGGGCTATCTGCGGAGGTGCGGGTATTGATGAAATCCGATAGAGAAGTCCCGTCAGGCACAATAAAAAGCTGAAGACTTTCTTTTGCTTCGTTCGTAGTGCTTCCCGCAGAAGATGTGTCTGTTTCGCTGTTGGGTGAAGCGGGTGAGCTTACGGTAACACTGTCAACGCTGAGGGGCTGAACTGAAGAGATGCGCGTATCTTCTTCGAGGGTTTGAAGTGATGCGTCGAAATCCTCCTGATTTACCACGGCGAGCACATCGTAGCGATTGATATCGTTATATTGCATTACCGAAAGAGCGTGAACGGAGTCGCGAATAGCAAAACCGCAGATCAAAAGAGCCATACATCCCATAATGCCAAAGATGGTCATGAGGAAACGCTTTTTATAGCGGAAGATGTTGCGCGCGGTAACTTTATTTAAGAAAGACATGCGATTCCAGAGCGGAGTTATGCGTTCCAAGAAAATACGGGAACCAGCTTTGGGTGCTTTTGGACGCATGAGAGCGGCGGGGGTTTGTTTTAGTTCAGAACGGCAGGCAAGTATAGCAGCTCCTGCAATTCCAACAATGAAGAATAGTACGCTCCCTATTCCATACAGGGCATCAAAGGAATAGAGATATTCAGGGATTTGATACATGGCTTCAAAAACAACCGAGAACAAGAAGGTGGGGAATACGATAAAACCGCATACACCTCCAAGGATGCCACCAATAAGGGAAGCGCCTAAGGCATACATTAAGTATTTCATCAGTATGGTATGGCGGCTGTAGCCTAAGGATTTGTATGTTCCAATAAGGCTTCGTTCTTCTTCAACCATGCGTGTAATGGTGGTAAGGGCAATAAGAACTGCAACGATAATAAAGACAACAGGAAATACTAAGCCGATAGCTTCAATAGAGGAAGCGTCACTTTCGACGCTGGTGTATCCTGCATTGGAATCGCGCGTTTGAATGTACCATTGTGCTGCTTCAATATCGTCAACTTCAGCGCGAGCATCAGCGATTTGTTGAAGGGCATCTGCTTTAGTTTTTTCATACTCTTGGCGTTGGGTATCAAGCTCGGTTTGCCCTGCTTGCAATTCTTTTTCGCCTGCTGCGATCTGCTGTTCACCTGAGGTAATTTCTTGTCTGCTTGCTTCGAATTGCTGGCGTGCAGAGGCAAGTGCGGTTTCGCCTTCGGTGATTTGAGAAAGCTGAGTGCTGAGTTGTTGTTCGGTGGTCTCAAGTGTCTTTAGTTGTTCGTCAAGAGGGGCAAGCTGGTTGGCACGTTCTTGTTCGATCGCTTGCAGCATTGCCCGATAGGTGCTCTCGTCTATTAGTCCCTGATCAAGGGCAGCTTGTGCATCTTCAATTTGTGCATCACATGCAGCATTTATCTGTTGTATGCCACTTTCAATTTGGGTGCGTCCTTCAGTAACCTGGTTAAGACCCTCTTCAATTTGCGCACGTCCTTCTTTGAGCTGTTGGGCCTGTGCTTCCAGCTCGGCTTCGCCATTGGCGAGCTGTTGCCTACCTTCGGCAAGTTGCGATTTGCTTGCATTGAGTTCTTCCCAGCCGTCGTCAATTTGAGCTTGGGCATCGGCGAGCTGGGATTCAGCTTCCGCAAACCCATCTTGTGCTTCAGCTTCCTGCTCATCGATAGTAGCCTGAGCATCCTGCTTTATTTCATCAGTGCGAGCCTGCTCGCGTTCGGTACGCAAGGTTTCAAGATTATCCACAACCGTGTTAATGAGGGAGGTGTACTGATCTGAATAACTTGATATTCCGTCAGCGTTTGCTGCTTTTATGTATATCGTGGTGAAGGTATCGGCCACTTCGGGATCAACCGCATCCGCTGTTACGAAAAAGCAGCAATCAGGAGAAGCGCTCGCGCGAATTGCGATAGGGCCAGTAGGGTTGGTCAGTTCTGTTGGATCGATTACCGTGCCAGTAATGGTGTATTCGATGCGCTTAAAAAGAGCATCAGAGCCGTTGTCTTCAAGGGCTACGGTATCCCCTATGGATGCCCCAGAAACATCCAAATAATTTTGAGTGACCGCAATTTCGTTTGAGGTGGTTGGTAATTCTCCTGAAACCAGATAGGGCTCATTGATGCCGCTCTCAGAGAGCACTTTTACTTCAACGCTTAAGCGTGACGATCCTGCATCGGTATACGTGTCTTCTGTCCAGGTGCCTTCCGCCTGTTGGACGCCATCAATTTTCGAAACAGCCTCTACATCATCGGTGCTCAGACCAAGGGTGGATTGAATAGAAACGTCATAGAGTTGTTGCGAATCGAAGAAAGCATCGGCAGAATTGCGCAGGTCAAAACAGGAAGCACGCAGACCAGTAACCATCGTTACGCCAAGTACGCATATAACCAGGATGGAGATAAAGCGCTTGCGGCTTTGAACGATGGTTCGCCATATGTCTTTCCTAAACGCGTGTGCCATAACTACCTACTGGATCGCTTGTTTCGCTACCATTCGATTTCTGCGATAGGCGCAGGATGCTTGTTTATTTCAGTGGAGGTGACGCGACCGCTGTTTACCCGAATAACGCGATCCGCCATGGGGGCAAGCGCCGCGTTGTGCGTAATGATGAGAGTGGTCATGCCGCTTGTGCGACACATGTCTTGCAAGAGCTGCAAGATTTGTTTGCCTGTTTTGTAGTCCAGCGCGCCTGTGGGTTCGTCGCATAAAAGAAGTTTAGGATTTTTTGCTAACGCACGGGCGATAGCAACACGCTGTTGTTCACCACCAGAAAGCTGTGTGGGAAAGTTATTAAGGCGTTTTTCGAGCCCAACTCGTGTAAGTGTTTCAGTGGCATCAAGCGAATCGGGACAAATTTGAGCCGCTAACTCCACATTTTCTTTTGCTGTAAGGGTGGGGACTAAATTGTAAAACTGAAAAACGAATCCAACAGCAGAACGACGGTATTCAACCAGTTGAGATTCACTACACTGGGCAATGTCGGTGCCGTCTACCAGAACCTCACCTGAAGTGGCGCCGTCCATGCCTCCCAGGATATTGAGAGCAGTAGTTTTTCCTGCGCCCGATGCACCAAGGATAATTGCGAGCTCTCCTTGTTCGACGCAAAACGTTGCTCCATCAAGCGCACGAATTTCTGTTGCGCCTGATCCGTAGCATTTCACAACGTTGTTAAATTCAATGTAGGCCATGGGATGGCTCACTTTCTGGTGATTTCCGTTTGGCTCTTTATTGTCTGTTGGGGCTTTAAGCCTTTGACTTGCTTTAGTTCTCTAATCGTCTTTCACGAGATACGCTGTCATTTGATAAGCCGTCATCTACCTTGTTATATGAGTATAGAAGAAATATCGCGCGGCAAAACCAACAGCTTGCCTGCTTCTGTTTTAAACACACTACAAGCCCGCACGAGACGGGCTTGTCGTTAGAGGATGCACAACGTGAGAGGGTACAGAGAAATCAGAGTTGCCATCTTATATAAATGTCGGAATCAAACAGTAGTAATAACCGTTTTCGTAAACTGAAGCTAACCGAAGTGCTTAAGCTAACGAACTATTCGAAAGCTTGCTTTTAGTTAACAGTCGGGGGAGGGTTAGTCGATAGAAATCAAACGTTTGCGATCCTCAGGCTTTGGCAATTCTTTCTTGGGAACATTAATTTTCAAGATGCCGTTTTCGAACTTAGCCGAAATATCTTCTTCCGAGATGTCGTCACCTACATAGAAGCTACGACGGCAAGAGCCAACGAAACGTTCTTTGCGTAAGTATGATCCGTTCTCATCCTTGTCTTCAGTTTTCTGCTCAGTATGAGCGTTAATAGTCAAATAGCCTTCGTCCAAAGCAATTTCTACGTTTTCTTTCTTGAAGCCAGGAAGATCAATATCAAGCTCATAAGCGCTAGGGGTTTCTTTGATGTCGGTCTTCATTAAAGAAGCAGTAGTGGTCTTTGGTGTGGTGTCGTTAAAGAATCCGAAATCAAAAGGATCACTCAAAAAGTCGTTAAAGAAGTTTCTACGTGCCAGCATGATCATCATCCTCTTTCATGTGTGTGCGGTGGCGGTTCGCTGTTTCAAGTGCTTAAGTCAACTCTTGCTGAAACCAACAAATGGTTTGCAAAGCAACGTTCGAACAAGAGAAGAAACAGTCACTTAAACAGTTACCGCTCATCGCGTTTCTTAGTTCACTTGGTATAATAGCGCGGAATTAGCACTCTCAATCCGAGAGTGCTAATTTGGTACCGTTTCGTAAGAGTTCAACAAAATGCAAGATTATGTAGAAGAAAATGTATAGAAAATACGGATAGATAACGTAAATAGGACAAAGAAATAAAACAAACTGATACCATTAGCCCATGGATGATCGGGGCACATCAGGTAATCACAGATCAAAACAATCATTCTCCCATGAAGAGGATGATTATTTTGCTGTCTCAGATCGTCGAAATTCAAGATCAAAAGCGCAAAACCAGTCTCAACCAAAAGCCCTTGAAAAAGTGCGTTCTGCCTTTACTTCGCGTAGTTATGTGAATCACGGCGAACGTGCAGAGCGTACGAATCGCGGTCGTAGTTCTCGCGCCGATCACAGCGAACACACGGAGCGTATTAGCCAAAGAAACGCTACGAAACGATGGGATGCCGATAATCGCGGAGAACGCAACTTTCGTGTTGATCGCGCAAATCGTTCGGAAAGCGCGGGCCGTTCGGATCGTGCAAATCGTTCGGATAACGCAGATCGCACGAGAAGCGTTGGTCGTTCAGATAGTGCAGGTCGCTTAAATAATGATGGTCGGATGAGTCGTGCTGATCGCACGCATCGCGCAGATATTAGACACCGCGAAACCTACCGTGATTCGAATGCTGAATCTCTGCGTCAAGGAAATTCTCGAAATCGGATAGCTGGCTCATCGCAGCGTAGCAGGTCAGCTCGTGATGCTTCTGTGGATACTTCGCAACGTCGCAGGAGTTCCGCTTCTCTTCGTTCGAGCTATGGGCGGGCATCAGATTATGCACGCCATGCCGACAATGATCCAAGGCAGGATTTTGAGCTAGGTGATGGATATCAGTCCCGAAGAAGACGCGGAGAATTTTCTGACCCAGATGGCGGACAGATCGGCAGGATGGGTTATAGCGAAAGAGGAGAGCGCGACCGGCGAGGAGAGCGCTACCCTCGGGGAGAGCGTCATTCTCGTGATTATGATGCTTTCTTAGAAGACGGCTATGCTTCTCACGCTTCGAGAAGAGGCCGTCATTCCGAACCGGAAGTGTACGTGAGATCAGGATCTGGACGAGGAATTTTTGGCGGTGGGCCTTCTCTTCCGTTTGGATTGGGCGGGTATGGAACAGGATACCGAGGAGGACATGCTGCAGGAGGAGGATCTCTTTTTTCAGCGTTGCCCCTTCCGGTGCTTTATGCGCTGCCAGTTGTGGTTTTAATTCTTATCATTGTTCTTCTTGTTTTTGTTGTTTCTTCGGTTCAGTCTTGTTCGTCAGGTGGTGAACAGGAGCAGATTGAGGTGCAGGAGGTCCAGCCAGTAAACTTGAGCTATCAGGCTTCAGTGACGGGGCTTGATTCGGTAGCAGACTCGGGGTCCTCCATTGCTGGATTCACCTTGGCAAACGAAGGACAGAATTATATGCCTTCGTTGTCCGAGGAAGGGCAAAACACCATTCAGACAGCACTTGCTCCTTTTATGGAAAACGAATACGACGTTGGCTTTATCCTGATGGATCTTCAGACGGGAAGCGGGTATTCCTATAACCTTGACCAGGAAGTCTACGGTGCATCATCGTTTAAAGGCCCTGTCCTTATTTACGGATGCCAAGAAGCGCTTGAGCCAGGTATTCTGTCGATTGATACGGTAAACGACTCGGCTTCGAATGCCATTATCTATTCGGACAATAACTCGTACTACAATATGCGTGCAATTTTTGAAGAGTACAGCGAAATCAGTCTTGTTAATTGGCTTGCCAATATGAATATCGATTCAGATGTCGAGACCGATACCTCATTCCCGCATTATTCAGTACGCGAATCGGCAAAGTTATGGATGAATGCCTATTTATATTTCACCTCTTCTGAATCTGATCCAGAAATAGTTTCATGGGCGCAGGATCTGTTCTCTCAGACGGAAGTTTCTATGCTGCGCGCTGGGGTTGATCCTTCGTTTGCCTTGATTACTGATGGTGGCGAGGTTTATATCAACCAAGCTACTCAGACTGATCAGAGTGGCGACCAAGCAAATTCTGAGGAGAACACGGACCAAAGCGTCGATCAATCAAATGACGATCAGTCAAGCGATCAGCAGTCGGGTGATCAGCAGTCGAGTGATCAGTCAAGCGGCCAAAGTGCTAACCAGCAGGAAGATACCTCTTCTGGTCTTTCTGCGGCAGACATGGCAACTTCGGGATCAAACATTGTTGTTTACGATAAGGCAGGTTGGCTCAACGGTGAAACAGATAATGGCCTCTGCGACGCTGGAATTGTATACGATGGCGATAAAGCTTATCTCATTTCTGTTATGACGGGGGCACCCGATGGTGATGGTACGCGCGAAGATCTTGCTCGTTTAGTGGCAGCCTTATGGAGCCAGCGAAGCACGCTTGCACCAAGTGAGGGGTATGTATTGCTTGAACCGACGGCTTCGTCATCTACGGACCAGTCACAAAACACCGAAAATCAAGGGTAGCGTTTCTGTAGAGGGCAGCGTTTCCGTATAAGGGTGGGCTTCTACGCAGAGGGGGTACATCCGTGTAAGGGTGCTACTTCCGTAGAAAACGTGAATTTTCTTTTTCTTTTTAAACCCTTCTGTGCTTCTGATTGACTTCTTACGCGCGCGCGTTATACACTACAAAAGTTCGCTTTCAAAAGCCCCGTGCGAGCTTGAGATTCGAACTCCAAAACAGAAGTTTCTTAGGTGCACCTTTTCGTTAGTCCAGAAGCGAAAAGGCATCGCAGCTAGGTGGTGGAAGTTTGGAGATGGTGGAGTAGGATCCCGCCGCTTCGGATCGGCAGCAACTTTTGAA
>OLPW01000616.1_pt1 | contig 41735 bp, 42 predicted proteins | sample 1672161 | NCBI WGS metagenome assembly OLPW01 (sample SAMEA3136654, study PRJEB25190) | human gut metagenome
TTGCCATAGCCGCGGCAGCGGCTGAATTGGTGCCGACCGCCATAAGCCTTGCACCGGGGTACTTTTCCGCTATGGACTTTACCATCTGGCAGCCCAGCTTGCCGCCCTGACCGTCTATTACAAGTATATTCATTTAAACTTCTCCCTGAATATGCTCTCCTTTACAACCCTGTATGCCGGGAGGTAGGCTTCCCTATACTCCTCACTGTGGGATACGGCGGGATAGCCCTTCTTTTTATATTCCGAAAGGTATTTCTCAAGCTCGGCTACCTGGAACGCAAAGACGCCCTGCAACGTTACATGGAGGAGCACGTCCAGCTTTTCCAAAAACTCCGCAAGCGTGCCTTCCGAGGCGTTGGCGGTCTCCACAAACGCTTCATTCAAGCCCGCTATGCCGCTTTCCTTCAGCGCCTTAAGCTGTACTCGCGCCATGCCGCTGCCTATGGGTATCATGAGCGGCTGCATGGCGTCGTGCTCTGTTGCCGCATACTCGTTGCGCAGTCTTATCAGGGCAGCCTCAGGGCTTTTGATCATATGGCCGCCCCCAAATTCGTTCTGGTACACCAGCTTTACAGCGTCGGCAGGCCGCATCCTGGGATACATGTTTGCGTGCAGAAGCAGCGCGTCCTTAAGCTCCACATTATTTACCCATACCTTGATCTTAACTCTGGCGTGCCTTAAAAAGGCATCCATGCTGATATGTTAGCACCGTCCCGGCCTAATTGCAATAAATTGCCCCAAAACAGAGTATCGGCAAAGCGGACGAATGCCGCCTTGCCGATACTTTGTTAGTTATTAGTTATCATTTGGCACTGCAGGAATTGCTGTGACAGGAGTTTTTCATGGGGCAGGAACCACAGCTGCAGCCGCAGGAGGACTTGCCTCGTTTCTTCTGTTTTATAAGATGTATCACGATGGCCGCGATTACCGCTGCAAGTATAACTATCGCGATTATGTTTCCGATGTTTTCGCTTATCCAATTAAACATGGTCAAATTCCTCCTTCTGACATATTACATCATTTCATTTTTTCTTTACGGCTTTGCGCTCAGCTTCGCAGCTTCCTTATAGGGCTTGAACAGCATGTATACCATGCCCACGAGGAAGGCTGCGGCGGCAACCACGCCTAAGAGGTTTGCATTACCGGTAAAGAGGTTGCCGAACTGATTGATCATCAAGGCTATCACATATGCGAAGACGCATTGATAGCCGATGGCAAACCAGGTCCAGCCGGCGTTGTTCATCTCGCGCTTGATGGCGCCTATTGCCGCAAAGCAGGGTGCGCACAGCAGGTTAAATACCAGGAAAGAGTAAGCGGTAATGGGTGTGAAAGCGCTTGCAAGGTTAGAGTATACGCTGCCGTCGCCGCCGTACAGTATGCCCAGAGTACCTACTATGTTCTCCTTGGCGATAAGGCCGGTAATTGAGGCTACGACCGCCTGCCAGTTGCCCCAGCCCAGAGGCTTGAAGATCCAGGCTATCGCACCGCCTATGGAGGCCAATATGGAGTAGTTGATCTCATCCTCGGACAGCATCCTGAAGGTACCGTCCACGGTTCCGAAGTAAGTGGTGAACCATACGAAGATGGTGGACAGCAGGATGATGGTACCGGCCTTCTTGATGAAGCTCCAGCCGCGCTCCCACATGCTGCGGAGGACGTTGCCGAGAGTAGGCCAGTGGTATGCGGGCAGCTCCATAACGAAGGGAGCAGGCTCGCCGGAGAACATCTTGGTCTTCTTCAGCATGATACCGGAAATGATGATAGCGGCCATGCCGATGAAGTATGCGGAGGTGGAGACAATTGCGCTGCCGCCGAAGAGGGCGCCTGCGATCATTGCGATGAACGGGACCTTTGCGCCGCAGGGGATAAAGGTGGTGGTCATGATCGTCATACGGCGGTCACGCTCATTTTCGATGGTACGGGAAGCCATGATACCGGGAACGCCGCAGCCGACACCGATGAGCATCGGGATGAAGGACTTACCGGAAAGGCCGAACTTGCGGAAGATACGGTCAAGAACGAAGGCGATACGAGCCATGTAGCCGCAGGCTTCGAGGAAAGCCAGCATCAGGAACAGAACGAGCATCTGGGGGACAAAGCCAAGGACCGCGCCGACACCGGCTACGATACCGTCAAGGATAAGTCCGCTCAGCCAGTCAGCTGCGCCTGCAGCCTCAAGGCCGTCACCGATGAGAACAGGGATACCGGGGACCCATACGCCGTAGTCAGCGGGGTCGGGAGCGTCAAAGCCGTTCTCCTTGAGGTAAGCGACTGCATCGACATAGGTCATAGCTACAGTGGAATCCTCGTCGGCATCCTCAGGGATGGCGTCATAGTAAGCGGTCATGTCGTTGATCGCGAGGGTCTCTTCATCCTCAACGCCGATGACAGCTTCCTTGGACTCGGGCTGGAACGCTTCTGCCTCAGCGAGGAGAGCGTCGCCGTCGAAGTCGTCTGCTTCAACGTCGGTCTCAGTGCCGAGGAACGCATCTACAGCGGTGAGAGCCGCGGTGTATTCGTCGTTGACGTCATTGTACTCGGAAGAGCCGATGCCGAACAGGTGCCAGCCGTCGCCGAACACGCCGTCATTTGCCCAGTCGGTAGCGGGAGCGCCGACAGCGACCATTGCGACCCAGTAAACGAGGAACATTACGACCGCGAATATCGGCAGGCCGAGCCAGCGGTTAGTGACGATCTTATCGATCTTATCGGAAGCGGAGAGGCCGCCCTTGTTTTTCTTCTTGTAGCAGCCCTTGATAATGCTTGCTATGTAGACGTAGCGATCGTTGGTGATGATGCTCTCTGCGTCGTCATCCAGCTCCTTCTCGGCGGCCTTGATGTCCTCCTCGATGTGAGCCATAACGTCGGCGGGGATGCTGAGCTTCTCAAGCACCTTGTCATCACGCTCGAAGATCTTTATTGCGTACCAGCGCTGCTGCTCCTCGGGCATGTTGTGAACTGCGGCTTCCTCGATGTGAGCTATAGCATGCTCAACAACACCGGAGAAGGTGTGCATCGGAACGGTCTTGGTGTTCTTGGCGGCCTTTATTGCAGCCTCGGCTGCGGTCATAACGCCGTCACCCTTCAGAGCGGAGATCTCATAGACCTCGCAGCCCAGCTCGCGGGACAGTTCCTTTATGTTTATCTGGTCGCCGTTCTTGCGGACGACGTCCATCATGTTTATCGCAACGACCACGGGGATGCCAAGCTCAGTGAGCTGAGTGGTCAGGTAGAGGTTACGCTCAAGGTTGGTGCCGTCGACGATGTTGAGTATCGCGTCAGGGCGCTCACTTATCAGGTAGTTACGGGCAACAACTTCCTCCAGCGTGTATGGGGACAGGGAGTAGATGCCGGGAAGGTCCATGATGACCACGTCGTCATGCTTCTTGAGCTTGCCTTCCTTTTTCTCGACGGTGACGCCGGGCCAGTTACCAACAAACTGGTTGGAACCGGTCAGCGCATTGAACAGCGTTGTTTTACCGCAGTTCGGATTACCCGCAAGGGCAATTTTGATCTGTTTTTCCATTATTAAGCTCCTTTGAAGTTAAACTAAATTAACTGCCGACCAAAAATTTTACTCGACTTCGATCATTTCCGCGTCGGCTTTTCTGAGACTCAGCTCATAGCCGCGAACGGTGACCTCAACGGGATCTCCCAGAGGGGCGACCTTGCGGACGTAAACTTCGACGCCCTTGGTAATGCCCATGTCCATGATCCTGCGTTTGACAGGACCCTCGCCGTGGAGCTTGACGACCTTGACAGTTTCGCCTATCTTGGTCTCCTTCAGTGTCTTCATAGTCCTCTCTCCTTTTTTGGTTTTTATACCATGATCTTGCTTGCCATCTCTTTACTGATGGCGATTCTGGCTTCCTTGACCTTGACGATGATGTTGCAGCCGATGGTCGAAATGACCGTAACGGTTCCGCCCGCGACAATGCCGAGGTCTTCCAGATGTTTTTTTACTTCAGGACTGCCGCCGACTTTTCGGATCATGTTCTCCTCACCGGCGTCTGTCAGAGTAAGCGGCATCATATATATCCCTCCGTATCTTAGCTCTGTGGTCGGTTAACAGCTTCTAACCCAAAGTCGAAAGAAAAAGGTTAAGTGCCTTTAACCGTGGCATAGTTTAACACGACTAACCTTGTGTGTCAATAGCTTTTTTTTAAATTTTTTTCGACCTTGCATTTTTGGTTAAATTGTGTTAACCTATATATTACAAAACAGCAAAGGATGGTGCAGATTGCCATGGAGATATTGAGAGCTTCCGAGGATTACCTCGAGGCAATGCTGATGATGAAGGAAAAACATGGCTATGTCCGTTCCATCGATGTGGCCGAGTTCTTAGGCGTGACAAAGCCCAGCGTAAGCTATGCGACCAAACGGCTCAGAGAAAGCGGGCATATCACGATGGACAAAGACGGCCTGATAACCCTGACCGACACCGGTATGGCGGTTGCTTCGAGCATGCTTGACCGGCACAAGACGCTGACGGCGTTTCTTATCGACATCGGCGTCGATAAAGAGACAGCCGAGGCAGACGCCTGCAAGATCGAGCACGACATAAGCCAGCAGACCTTTGAGGCCATATGCCGCCACGCGAAGATCCACATCGGCAGCGAGGGCTGAGTCAGCTACCTATTAATATTATGAAGACAGCGCCGGAAATTTTTGGTCAACGTGCCGAAATTTCCGGCGCTAAACAATGCATTGTGCCGATTATTGCAATTTACACAAAATTCACTTCTTTTCTGTCGTTCATTGTGATATAATGAACACATAAAGAGGGGCTTTCCCCCTCAAGGTACCAGTGGATATCGAAAGGAGTTGGCACTAATGAAGTTCACTTTTACCGAGAAGAAGATGGATTCCTCCGAGGATCTGAGAGCCTATGCCACAAAGAAGATCAGCAAGCTCGACCGTCTGTTCAAGACCGAGGCCGAAGCCTATGTCACCTTCAGCATTGAGCGCGGGCGCTTCCTCGCCGAGATCACGATCCATAACAACGGCCTGTACTATCGGGCAAGCGAACTGACGAACGACATGTACGCCTCGGTTGACTCCGGCGTAGCGGCCATTGAGCGCCAGATACGCAGAAACAAGAAGCGGCTCGAAAAGCGGCTTCGCGAGGGCGCGCTCGAGCATGAGAGCTCTCCGGCATTTGTTCCTGCGGAGGATGATGCCGATGAGGAATTCAAAATCGTACGCAGCAAGCATTTTTCCATCAAGCCTATGTCGGCGGAGGAGGCTATTCTGCAGATGAATCTGCTCGGCCATGAGTTCTTCGTGTTCCGTAATATGGACGCGGATGACGCCATCTCCGTTGTCTATCAGCGCAAGCAGGGCGGTTACGGCCTGATCTGCGATGATGGGCTTCTGGACGATTGATATATAGGAAGTCAGCAGTCAGACAGTTCGAAAAGGCGGTCATATGACCGCCTTTTCCATAAGCGCCCCGAATATTCATTCCACAGCGCGGATTTGCATCAAAATGTTGTTATTTTGTAGATTATTCTTGCATATTGTGTTTACCTGGATTAACATTGTATAAGTATTTCGCGCATAAATATTATACATAAACGGAGGTATGAACCATGAAATGTCCGCGCTGCGGAAACGAGATGGTGCTTGACACCCATCGCAAATATCCGCTCAACATGTGCTACGAATGCGGTTATATGGAGGGGCGTCCCGTCGGGGATACCACCAGCAAGACCAACTACGAGCATATGAAAACTCTCAACTTCAATGAGATGGTAGTTTTCCTCTCCAAGGGACTCGGCCTCGAAGAATCCGTTGTGAGCAACTGGCTGAACGATCCCCTCGACTGAGATAAAAATTCTGCGCCGGTGCAGCTTTGCACCGGCGCAGTTTTTATATTTTCCTTACCATGCCTCGGAATCGTCAAAATCGATGAGCGTGGGGTCGACCGGCTCCTCGCGCAGTACCGACGACATGTAGGCGCTCACCTGGCGGCGCATGTCGCGTCTGGATATCGTGCGGCAGTCCATCAGATCCTGCTGCACCCAGATGAAGTTTATCTTCCGCTCGCGCGCCTGATCGTCGAATATGCCCTGCAGACCGTCCATGCCCTTGCAGGATATCTGGTCATACATGATTATCGTGTCGACTCCGTATTCCTCCGCGACGCGCCACATCTCGTCCACAGCGTTCTTATAGCCTCCCTTGGTGTGCTTGCGCATGGTCGTGCGCTGGAAGGTCAGCGCCAGCCCCTCGAGTGCGCGGCGGCGGGTCGAGGTGTCGATGATCTGCTGGGAGATATGCGTCTCCATATCCATGACGCAGACTATGCCCCAGCACAGCTCCAGCCAGTTGGCGAAATTGGTGTAGTAGTTCGCCGGACACGACCAGACCAGCGCCTTGTGGCGCATCTCGCGCGAGCACGGCAGGCGCCTGGCGTAGCCGTCCTGCATGATGCGGCGCACCTTGCTGTCGGCCTTTATGAACCGGTCATCCATGCCGCCGTGCAGGTGGAAGGAGTACATCCTGTACAGCCACGGCGTCGGCCCCGTGACCTGCGGGTACTTCGTCCGGTTTATCTCCCACAGGTCGAGATGGAAGCGCGTGACCTCGTTGTAGTTCTCCATGCCCTTATAAAATGCGTCCCAGTCGAACTTCTCCCCCGTCTGCTGCTCGATGAATTCGATGCAGCCCATGATCTCCTCGACCGCGTAGTCCTGCGCGTCGACATCGTCGTTGTATCTCAGCGGTACGCCCAGCTCGTATGTCGGCAGCTTGAAATATCTGTCCTGATACTCGCTTGTCATGACGCTGCCGTCACAGGGCATGTTGCAGGAGATGAAGCATTTGCCGAATATCGGGTAGTCCCCTTCTATGGCGACGCCCGCCTCAGCCGACGGCAGTGGGCAGACGTCGGCGGGTACGCCGTAGTTCTCCACGCTGTCGAGATACACCGGCGGAAGCTGCTGGTTTATCATCGAGGCGAGGAAGATCGGTATCGTCTGCACCGGAAGCCCGATAAGATTCGGGAAGCCGGACATTATCTCCGTCGGCACCAGCTCGTCAAGGCAGACTATCCTGTCCGAGAGCGACTTTTTTCCGCCGATGGACATGTCCGCGTCGAACATTGTGCCGATGATATCCGTCGTATGCTTGATTATCACGTCGTACAGCAGATGGCCGGAGCGGAGCTGCACGCCGCGGTTGCCCTCAAGCTGGCGGTCAATGAAGGCCGGAACGGTGAGATACGTCGCCATCCAGCGGTATTTCCACAGCCCTTTCACGACCTGAAGCGGGCTTTTCAGCACGAAGGCTATCATGTCCTTCCATGTCGTGAGCCACCAGCGGAAATCGTACAACGTGTCCCGCAGGCCGCGCCATTCGCGGGTCTTGCGCAGGCCGCTCACGGCCTGATATGTATCGCCGAGGCCGGTTTTCCTTTGCGGCATTACAAGCCCTCCTTTGCCATATTTATATTCTTTATCTCAAGGCTCTCCACAAACGCCTGAACGCGCGTGCGCAGCTGGCCGGATGCGCTGCCGGTATACTGCCGGTCAACGCAGACGGTCGGCACGCCCATCTCCTCGGTCAGGATATGCGAGGCGAGCGGGCGCTCATAGCCCCAGAACTCGCAGAACTTCAGCGCCTCGTACAGTACGCCGTCGGCATGATATTCCTTCACGAGCCGGTAGACAAATTCGCGCCGGTCGAGCACCTTGTCGCGCGCCATGTAGCGCGGACACTGGCTGGACTGCTGATAGAAGCGGCATATCTGGCGCAGCGCGGGTTCGCCCTCGCGCAGCGGTATCTCCTGCCGCCCCGGCAGCGCGCCGAAGCAGAAGCGGTCGGCGACGACGAGCGCGCCGGACTGCTCAACGGTCTTTATAAACTCCGGATCGTCTATCTCGGAGCCTACGATGACGATACGCGCGCGGTACGGGCTTTTCTCGTCCGGCTCGCGGATCTTCAGTTCCTCGAGCGTCTCGCGCAGATGCGGCAGTATCAGCTTTTTCGGACAGCAGTAGGACACCAGACAGAGCACATGGTATTCATAGCCCGTCACGGGCGGGTTCTTCAGCTTGCGCATATTCCCTATCTCGGTCAGTATGCGGCAGACCTCGTTGTGCTCGGCGACGGCAGCTCGTATCGCGGCGTCGGATATGTCGGTGCCGAATTTCGCGTTCATCGGTTCGAGTATCTTCCGCATTATCTGGTTCTCATAATGCTTAAGCCCGTGCTCGGTTATCTTGAACGGCACGTCGATGAACGAGACGAAGAAGTCCGGCTTGTCCACAAGGCGCAGCAGCTCGAAATGCTCCAGCGCGCGGTTCATCTCCGAGCAGGTCTCGCCGCCTGCGATGGCGTCAAGAAAGCTGTACCCGCCCTCGATGCCGCGCTCCACCAGCGCCTTCGAGTAGCCGCAGAGATAGTTTGTAAGGTAGTAGGTCGAGATGTCCATCGACCCTGTGCGCGGCGCGCGCATACGCACGGAAAAGCAGTTGTCAAGATTCAGCAGCACCTCCGGCACATGATAACATGTGTAGCCGATCGGGTGCGCCCCGCTCTCCGCCGCGCGCAGAACAAGCTCGTTCGCTGCGTCGTCGAGCAGATGCTCGAAGTATATGAGATGTTTCAGATCCCTCATTGCCGTCCCCCTATAATTATTTTGTTTTGACAGATTTCCCTGACGTGATTATACATTATGCAAAAAGTCTTTTCAACACTTGACTTGGTGATAAATAGTAATTAAAATAGAAAAAAGCGTATGCGAGGTTCAGATATGATAGATGACAGCGCCGTTTACGACTTTCTCGACGAGTACAAGCTCCGCTGCGGGATAACCGAGCGGTATATTGACCTGTCATCCGAGGTCGGCAAGGAGCTGCTGAAAGCGACGGATTACGGCAAGGTCGATTTCAGAATGACGGCGGACACGGAGCAGGAGCTTGGCGACTGCCTGTTTTCCCTCATCGCGCTGAGCCGTGAGCTTGGCATAGACCCCGCAGCCGCTCTTGACTCCACATTGGCAAAATACAAGCGCAGATTCGACGCAAAGGGCCGCATAGGCTCTGATGTTAACTGAAAATCTATACAACGGAGGCAATTATGCGATTTATTGATAAGGCATGGTACAGAAGCTTTCAGATGGGTATGAACATCGGCAGCCGCGCGCTCTACTGGCGCAAGCCCATCCTCGTCTCCGGCGAGGGCAGCTCGAAGAATATCGCTCCCCTGCTCAAGGAGCATGACGTCAGCCGCGTCATGGTCGTCACCGGCCGGCACGTCGGCAAGTCTCTCGCTCCGGCGATACTCGAAAGCCTGAAGGCCGCCGGTATCGAATATTACCATTTCAGCGAGGTCGAGGCGAACCCCTCCACGACCACTGTGTTCAAGATCCGCGAAGCATACCGTGACAATTACTGCAACGGCTTTCTCGCAATCGGCGGCGGCTCGCCGATGGACGCCGCGAAGGCCGCGGCCGCGCTTATCGTCCGTCCGGACAAACAGATAGGCGACATGGCGGGTCTTTTCAAAGTCGGCCGCAGGCTGCCGCCCTTCGTCGCCGTGCCGACGACCGCGGGCACCGGCTCGGAGACGACGATCGCCGCCGTCATTACCGACGCCGCAACGCATCACAAATACGCAATCATGGATCTGAACCTCGTCCCGCTGTACGCGGTCATGGATCCGGAGTTGACGCGCGACCTCCCGCAGAAAACCACGTCCACGACCGGTATGGACGCTCTGACCCACGCGGTCGAGGCCTATCTCTGCTGGACGAACAACACCGCCGAGAGCATCCGGCTCGCCGAGGAAGCGGTCATCGCGATTTTCAAATATCTTGAGCGCGCATATAACAACGGCAGCGACATGGAAGCGCGCGAGGAGATGCTGAAGGCATCGTTCAAAGCGGGCTTCGCGTTCACGCGGGCGGGCGTCGGCAACGTTCACGCCATCGCGCACACGATGGGCGGCATATACGGCACCCCGCATGGGCTTGCGAACGCCGTCATTCTCCCGATAGTCCTTGAGGACTACGGCGAGGTCGTTTATAAAAAGCTCGCGCATCTTGCGGAGATATCCGGCGTCGCCAGAACCGGCAGCGACGAAGAGAAGGCCAAGGCCTTCATCGCCGAGATATACGCCATGAACAAGCGCATGGGCATCCCCGAGGGGCTGCACGTTGAGGAGAAGGACATCCCCCAGATGGTCGAATGGGCGCTTGCCGAAGCGAACCCGACCTATCCCGTACCCGTACTGTATGACGAGGCGCGCTGCGCCGCGGTCATCCGCCGCATAAATGAGAGGGTCTGATGCAGCTAGAAGAACTCCGGCTTATAACAGCCAGCAACATAATCAAGCTCCGCACAGGAGCAGGCATGACGCAGGCCGGGCTTGGCCAGCGGCTTAACTACTCCGATAAGAGCATATCGAAATGGGAGCGCGGCGAGGCGATACCTGACGCGTTTGTCCTCACTCAGATGGCCGAGCTCTTCGGCGTGACGGTGGACTATCTCCTCTCGTCGCACGACGCATGGGAAAAGCCGAAGGACGAGGACGAAGAGGAGCCGCCGAGCTACAGTGTGGACACCATTATCGCGTTGGCGCTGGTCAGCGTGATGACCGTGGCGCTCACCGTGTTCGTAACGCTGTGGATAATCGGCATCGTCGAATGGCGCATCTTTCTCATCGGCATTTCCGTCACGCTGCTCACCTATATGGTGCTCGACTGCGTGTTCAAAGGCGCCCGCCGGCTGCTGTACATTCTCTCAGCCTTTGTGTTCAGCCTCATCGTGCTGGTCTATTTCTTCATTCCGGTGGAGCGTCCGTGGCAGCTTTTCCTGCTGGCGATACCGGCGGAGATCATAGTTTACCTCGGCTGCAACATCCGCAAAAGTCCGCATCATCACCGTAGGCCGAAGTCTGGCAGTGGCTCTTAAAGCATTGATAATACTGGATTTCTACTGTGCGTAGAGAACGGATCAACCGCTCTCTACGCGCTTTTTCATCCGGTAGACCCCGCACCGTGCCGCGTAGCTTGAATATTGGAGAAACACGTAGTATATTTTACAGTGTAATTTTACGATTAGGATGGTATAACTATGGCTAACTATGTTTTGAGCTGCTGCTCCACCGCCGATCTTTCCAAGGAGCATTTCCAGAGCCGCGATATTCACTATGTCTGCTTCCATTATGCCATGAATGGCAAGGAGTATTTGGACGATTTAGGCGAGAGCATGAGCTTTGAGGATTTTTACAAGGCCATGGCCGACGGCGCGGACACCCGCACCTCTCAGGTCAACATCTCCGAATACGTTGAGTTCTTCTCAAAGTTCCTTGAGCAGGGGCTTGACGTCGTCCATGTCTGCCTCTCCTCCGGTATCTCCGGCACCATCAACTCCGCCCGCAACGCCGCGCTCGTCGTCAAGGAGCGCTTCCCTGAGCGCAATGTCTACATCGTCGATTCTCTCGGCGCATCCTCCGGCTACGGCCTGCTGATGGACACCGCCGCCACTAAGCGCGACGAGGGTCTCAGCGCCGAGGAACTCGTGCAGTGGCTTGAGGAAAACAAGCTCAAGCTCCACCACTGGTTCTTCTCCACCGACCTGACGAGCTATGTCCGCGGCGGCAGAATTTCAAAGACCGCGGCCGTGTTCGGCGGTCTGCTTGAGATCTGCCCCCTGCTGAATATGGATAACCTCGGCCGCCTCATCCCCCGCTCCAAGATCCGCACCAAGAAGCGCGTTATAAAGGAGATCGTGAGCCGCATGGAGCAGCATGCGCAGGATGGCCATGACTACTCCGGCAAGTGCTACATCTCCAACTCCGCCTGCTATGACGACGCGCGCGCCGTCGCCGATCTCGTAGAAGAGAAGTTCCCCAAGCTCAACGGCAAGGTCGAGATAAATCACGTCGGCACCACCATCGGCAGTCACACCGGTCCCGGCACCGTCGCACTGTTCTTCTGGGGCGACGAACGCACCGAGTAAGGCAGATTGACACATTCAGCGGAAATTCGCACAAATCCCCGCCAACGCCTAAAAATTGTGCGCCGGCGGGGTTCTGCCACTTTTATATTGACCCGCGAATGGTTAATATAAAGTCAAGGGCGAAGCGAATGCCCGCCCCATTAAATTTGTTTCCACCCGGTACAGCCGGTTTGGAATAATACTTTCTTCTCCCCCCCAACGAACCCCGCCGCTCCCCCCGGCGGGGTTTTCCACGTTTCCACACCGCTTTTCACATTATTCGTGCGAAATATGTAGCATCGGGGGATATTTTGTGGTAGAATTCAGATATCTATTGTTTGTCAGGGGGCATTTTTGTGACGGATAAAAATATGGCTCCGTGCCCGAATTTCCGCAGATGCGGCGGATGTCAGCTTCAGAATCTCCCATATTCCGAGCAGCTGCTGCATAAGCAGAGGCAGCTTGTGAGCCTTCTGGGCGAGTTCTGCCATGTGAACGATATCATCGGCATGGACGACCCGACGCACTATCGCAACAAGGTGTGCGCCGCCTTCGGCCTCGACCGGCAGCGCCATATCATATCCGGTATATACCAGACCGGAAGCCACAGCATAATACCGGTGGATGAATGCATGATAGAGGATAAGATCGCCGACGGCATCATCGTCGATATCCGCAATATGCTGCGCAGCTTCAAAATTCAGGCTTTCGACGAGCGAACCGGCACCGGATGGCTGCGCCATGTACTCGTCCGCAGAGGCTTCCAGAGCGGTCAGGTCATGGTCGTCCTCGTCGCAGTGTCCCCGATATTCAAGCTTCAGAAGCCGTTCTTGAAAAAGCTGACCGAACTGCACCCCGAGATAACGACCGTTGTGCTGAACATCAACGACCGTTTCGGCCCCGTGGTGCTCGGCTCCCGCGAGAAGGTGCTCCTCGGCGACGGGTATATCGAAGATTCCCTGCTGGGGCTTTGCTTCCGCATATCCCCGCGCTCGTTTTATCAGATAAACCCCGTCCAGACCGAGAAGCTCTATTCCATCGCCATCGAAATGGCAGGGCTGACGGGCAAAGAGCTTGTACTGGACGCCTACTGCGGCGTCGGAACTATCGGACTGTGCGCCGCCGGCAAGGCCGGTCAGGTGCTCGGGGTCGAGCTGAACCGCGACGCGGTGAAGGACGCGATCATCAACGCCAAACTCAACGGTATCAAAAACTGCTGGTTCACAGCCGGCGACGCGGGAAAGTATATGGAAGAGATGTCTACCGGCGGCAAGTGGCCTGACGTCGTATTCATGGATCCGCCCCGCTCCGGCAGCAGTCCGCAGTTCCTGTCCTCGCTCCTGCGCGCCGCGCCGAAGCGTATCGTCTATATCTCCTGCGGGCCGGACTCCCTGCGCCGCGACCTCGACGTCCTCGTCTCCGGCGGCTACCGCGTATCACACATCCAGCCCGTGGACATGTTCCCGTATACAAATCATGTAGAGACGGTAGCAGTCTTAACCCGAGAAAAATCGGTCAAGAGCTATGCCTATGTGAACATCTCTCCGTCCGAGCTTGGTATGGGCGGCAAGGTAAAGAAGCCGACGTATAAGCAGATTCAAGAATACGTTCTGAAGAATCATGGCTTGAAGGTCTCGTCGCTGTACATCGCAAACCTCAAGGACGAGCTTGGCTTGGATAAGCAGTTCTCCTACGAAGAGGCGGAAATGTCAGCCGAGAAGAGACCGAAGTGCCCACCTGAAAAGCGCGAGGCGATTCTGGATGCGTTCCGTCACTTCGGACTTATAGGAGAAGACGAGACGGAGAAGTAGAACACTGTATTTTGCGTTCTAAGATGTTATAAGCCCGTTGGGGTCCTCCGTGTACCCCAACGGGCTTTTTTCGTGCCTTAAAACGCCTCTGAAGCGGTTTGAGGGACGTTCGAGCGCCCATGTGCATCTCGCATCCGCTCGATGCAAGGGTGGCCGCCCTGCGGGCGGCGGTCGGATGTTGGTGGACGTACAGAAGGGATGCGGCATGGGCCTCGTTCATTAAAGCCTATTAACGTATAGAAGGTTTGTTCCAGTTTTGAAATTCGATTTAATGCTCATTTATGAGGGTTTTTTCCTGAAAACTGCCCATTTGTTCCAGTTGTTCCAATTCGCAAAATCGGAGTTGGAACAAGATTTTTCCCGTAATAGCTGGGGTTTTCACTAAATGTTCCATTTGTTCCAATTATTTTCAAACCTAAAGCGCGAGAAGAAGAATACAGGAAGGGGTCTCTATATATGTTTTTATATATAGAAGACTTGTTGAAAACTGGAACAATTGGAACAAACGACCATAATGCCTGGTAAATACGGGAAAATCCTGTTCCAATTCGAAAAACGGAGTTGGAACAAGATTCAGCGAATCGCGCAAAATCGCAGGTAAATACGGAAAAATCTTGTTCCAACTTTTTTGGAACAAACTGGAACAGACCCCGCAATCCTTGGCGTACGTCCTCTTCCCCCGCCGATGCGTTCGGGGCGCGGGCAGAAGATTTTTTGAGCCGATTTCTGCCCATAAATGAGCGGAAATAGGCTCTGACCTGCGGCGACGGGGAAATTGATATTGCTTTAATTGCCCTAATGGCGTATAATGCAATATATATAGATAAATGGCTCAGCACCCGTCCCGTCCTTGATGCGGGGTTGCTATCGGGAATAGGAGCCGAGCGCTCGGTCGAATAGGCCGTGCGTCACGGGCGAAACAACGAACACGAAGCTCCCGTGGAAACCGAGATAGACAAGGCTTTGCGCCTCTGTCCTTCTTCGGTTTCCACGGGAGCTTTTTTTGTTTCGCGAAAAGGACTTTGAACATGGAGGTGGCTGGTTATGGCTAAAGGAAAGAAGCAGGTAAAAGAGGTGAATCCCCTGTACAAGACGACGCGCGAGGTGGCGGCGTTCCTCGGTTTGAGCGCGGGGACGCTCTGTGTCTGGCGCTCTCAGGGCAAGGGTCCGAGCTACTACAAGGTCGGAAACGCGGTTCGCTACAAGATTGACGACGTCGAGGCGTGGAAGAACGAGAACGTGAAGCGCGTCGAGCTGACGAATTAAGGAGGTGAGAGCATGGAGGCAAAAGAAAACCGCCCCGATGCCTGCACAGCTTCCGGGACGGCCGAATCTATATATAAATATTATAGCACAGACGCGCCTGATATTCAAGAGGAACAGGGCTGGCTGTGCCTGCCCGAAGATTGTGCAGCGGACATCGTGTCGTTCTGCTCCGAGCAGACTATCGCGTACGACAATCTTCTCGCGTACGCCGCCCTGTCCTACCTTCAGGACATCGACCCCGAGAAACCGCCTTCGCGCGATACGCTCAAGTTCGAGCTTCTGACGCTGACGAACCGCTGCATCGACGCGTACAACTTGGGTAAGCGCGACCCGAACGCGGCTCCCGGTGCGAAGCTGAAGGACGCCTACCCCGACCAGAAGCAGGGCGCGGAGCGCTACAAGCGCCTGTCGGGTCTCCATTTCTTGCAGATTGCCATTGTCCTGCGCGAGCTGCATCACGCTATCGGGATACCCTGCAACAGGGCTGACGACGACGGCAATTTCGACATAGGCGTCTATCAGGAGAGCGGTCCGAACAAAGGGTGCTATGACACGACCGAAGAGGTCCTGACGCGCCTGATTCGCAGCTACAACATGGCAATCACCACGAAGGGCGTCACCGAGACGGTCGCCACCCTTCGTGACATCTGCGAGAAGAAGAGGGCGTGCACGGACAAAGACCTGGTCGCCGTGAACAATGGCATCTATGACTACGGCAACAAGATTCTGATGGGTTTCGACCCCGAGCTGGTCTTTCTGGCGAAATCCCATATTGATTTCGTCGACCATGCGCCGAATCCCGTCATCCACAACGGTGACGACGGTACTGACTGGGATGTCGTCTCGTGGATGGACGAGCTGTCCGACGACCCGGAAATCGTCAAGCTCCTATGGCAAATCATCGGGGCCGTCATCCGCCCGAATGTGAGCTGGAACAAGAGCGCATGGTTCTACTCGACGCTGGGCAACAACGGCAAGGGCACGCTGTGCGTCCTGCTGCGTAACCTATGCGGGTCGGGGGCTTGGGCATCCATTCCCCTGAAGAACTTCTCGGAGCCGTTCATGTTGGAGCCTCTGACCCGCGTGTCCGCCGTCATCACCGACGAGAACGACACGGGGACGTTCGTGGACGACGCGGCGGCGCTCAAGAGCGTCATCACGGGCGACCCCTTCCAGCTGAATCGCAAGTTCAAGGCTCCCCGCAACGTGCTGTTTCGCGGGTTCATGATTCAGTGCGTCAACGAGTTGCCGAAGCTCCGCGACAAGTCCGAATCCATGTACCGCCGCCTGCTGGTGATTCCGTTCGACAAGCGATTCCAGGGATGCGAGCGCAAGTACATCAAGGACGACTACCTGAACCGTCAGGACGTCCTTGAGTACGTGCTCTACCGCGTGCTCGCCGAGACCGGCTATTACGAGCTTGCCGAACCGGATGCCTGCTCGGCGCTTCTGGATGATTTCCGCGTGGCGAACGACCCCCTGCGCCAGTTCGCCGACGAGATTTTCTATGCGGCGTCTTGGCATCTGCTCCCGTGCAAGTTCCTGTACGACCTGTACCGCCATTGGTTCCAGCGCAATCAGCCCTCCGGTCGCATGCTCGGCCGAAACGCTTTCTATGAATCAATCGAGGGCCTTGCCGAGGAATGGGGCTGGCAGTTGCAGGAACGCGTCCGTGTGGACGGGCGTATGGATTTCCCCGAGCCGCTGATTCTCGAATATGACGTGACGGAATGGATGAACAAGACCTATCGCGGGTCCGATAACGACCGCCGGTGCATGCCTGAACTGAACGACAGCTATCGCGGATACGTGCGTATCTCGACCGCCTTCTTCGACGGCGGTTATGACATAGACGATTCAACGAACAAGGAGGAATAGATTATGGCAACGAAGAGGTTTGATGACGCGGCCGAGAAGGCACGTGCGTTAGAGGCTCAGGCGAAGAAGCTGCGCCGCGAGGCGCAGGCCGCGAGGACGAAGGCTTACGCCGACGCGCTCGTGGCGGTTTTCCCTGAAGTGAAGGACATGGGTTCGGCGGAAGAGGTCCTTGACTTCGTCAAGGGGCTGAAGCCGGGCACCGGACACGGAACGCCGGGTGCGCGCGCCGCTGGCGCTGCGGATTCCGGTCATGTTCCGACCGCAGAAGCTGGAGAGTCGTCGGAAGCGCACGGCGGTTTTTCCGGTGCGGCCTACCGAGGGTAGCCGTACCGGGTTCCACCGAGGGATTCGGGTTCCGTGTCGGACAGGGGAAGTCGTTCCCGTGTCCGACACGGACGGGCGAGGCTCGGTGGACAAAAGGCGGGGGTTCGAAGGGGGCGGCGCAGCCGCCCCCTCGCAAGCTGACGGAGTAGGGCAAATTGCGAGAATCGCAATTTGTACGTACGAAGTCAATGCTTGCTCTTTTCCCCTTTGCGCAGAGACGTTGCGAGATTAGCCGAAAACGGCATTTCGGATTGTCCGCCGCGGGCGGGCGTTTCGGATAGCAGCAAAGGAGGTGTTCCGCATGGCGGAAACGTATGAAAAAAGAAGCGGGAAGGCGACGCGCCAGAAGTACGTGAAAGACCGCCGTGACAAGGTGGTTCAGGTGCGTATGAGCGACGCGGAGCTTTCCCTGCTGGACGAGCAGCGCAAGACGCGCTCGCGTTCCAATTATCTTCGCGGTGCGCTGTACGCGAGTCGGTACGCGCCGCCCAGCCGCGAGGTGGTTCTGGACGTCCCGGCCCTGGACCGTGTCCGTGTCGAGCTGAACCGCATCGGCGTCAACATGAACCAGATTGCACGCGCGCACAACCGGCGCTTGAGCGGCATGGGAATGCTCGACGCGACGCGTGAGGAAATGAGGACGAAGGACGAGGCGGAAGCGTTCCGCGAGTTCCGCGATTCGGTGGACAGGCTCCGGGCGCAAGTCGATGGACTGCGTGCGGATTTGCGGGCGTACGTGGAGACGGGAGGTGATGTCTGATGTCGACGACGCATGTGCAGTCGCTTCCGAACGTGCGCGGGCGCATGTCGTACACCGAGTTCGGCGAGGGAAAGCGCAGACGCGCCCATCTGGAAAACGGCACGGACCGCATCGCCGCGCAGATGGGTGACGCCGCCTCGAGAGGGGACTTCATTGTCTACTGCGAGGGGCAGAGGCATCGCCACCCGAACGCGGTCAACGAGGGCTACGAGCTACGCATCTCATGGGCGACCGACGAGCTTGACCCAAGCAAGGCCGACGACATCCAGCGTGGCATGGAGTACGCGTACACGCTGTGCCACGAGCTTGCCCCCGACTCCATGTGCTGGGTCACCATGCACGTGGACGGCGAGGGAGGCTGCGTGCACGCGCACGCGACCATTGCGAACCACGACGCCCGTACCGGTCAGGTCATCAACAAGGGGGACACGAGCCTCTACGCTCCGCGTGTGAAGGCGGTCAATGATAAGTTGAGCCGTGCGTGCGGCTTCCAGGTGCTGGGAGCGGACAGGGAGATGTCCCTCTGGGAGCAGAAGCGCGAGACGTTCCAGCCCGGTTCTTTTGACCAGCGTCTCGGCGACAGGGTGGCGCAGGCGCGTGACCGCTCCGGCACGCTGGACGAGTTCAGGCGCAATCTCGAGTTGAGCGGCGTGACGCTGAAGGAGACCACGAAGACCGACGGGAAGACCGGCGAGGTCACGAAGGGATGGTCCTACAAGGCTGTGGACGAGTGGGGACCGAAGCGCCGCACCCGCAAGCGCCGTGCCTCCAACCTCGCCGACGACCTGACCCGCGAGGGCATCGAGGCGTACTTCGAGGCGAAGCAGCGCGAGCTTGAGGTACCAGAGCAGGACGCCCCGGCACCGGAAGCCCTTCCCGACGTGCCCGAGACGGCCGAGCCGGCAGAACAGCCCTCTGCGGGTTCCGCTCTCGACGTGTACGGCCTCGACCGGGCGTACGTGTCGGAGATGGCGTCCGACCTTCAGAGGGCGCACATCCACCGCTCACGCGAGGAGGGCAAGTCCTTCATGGACGAGCGCTACGAGGCGCTCGTGGAGGCGCGCAACCACCCGGACGAGCAGCTGGCGAAGCTGCGCGAGGACGTGGACGCCGCAAGGCGCGAGTTCCATGCCTCCAAGGAGGCACGCGACACCCTGCAACACCCGTGCCCGGGGCTTTTGGCCGGCATGCACGTGTTCGCCAAGGCGCGGCGCGACGCCAAGGACCCCGTGTCCCGCATGATGGCCGACATGGCTGCCATGATGCTGCGCATGTTGATTCAGGAGGCGCTCGCGGAGGAGCGCCGCAGGCAGCGCGAGGAGGCGGAGAGGCGCGTCTACGAGTCCCGCAGGAGCATGTGGGATGCCGAGAAGCGCCTCAAGGCGGCGGAGAAGGCGCTGTCCAACGAGGACGAGCGCGAGTCCAAGGCGCATGCCGAGACCATGCGGGCGCGCTATGCCAGGGCGCGAAGTGTCAGCCCAAGCACGCCGAGGTCGGCGGACAAGGGCAAGCAGTTCGGCGAGTAGCCGAAAAGATAAGGGAGCAGCGTCAAGCTGCTCCCTTTTTCAATGGATTTCAGGTGCCGGCACGTAGTCCCAGCTGGTCCCGAAGTGGGTGATTCCCCACACGTACAGGTCAAGCTCCTCGTCGTGGAACACCGGCTCGTCGGTGTGCTCCATGATAAACGACGGGTCCTGCACGATGTACCACTGGAAAATCTCCTCCCACGGTGCCCAGTCCCCGCTCACGGGTTCGAGCGGGCGGCTGGCAATCTCGTTCGCGAGCACCATCCCGCCGCACGTCTCGGCGAGGTCGGCGTAGGTCTTGATGCCGTAGTCACTCATCGCCCTCCTCCTCCGCTTCCCGCTCCTCGATTCGCTTGAGGTATTCCGCCACGCAGTAGCGCATGGTGCGCAGGGCCTCGCAGTCGATGCTCTCCGCGAGGATGTCCCCGTCGAGGACGACCTCGCCCAGAGCGTTCACGAACCGCCACTCCATCACGTTGTCGATGCGCTTGAGCACGTCCTTCAGGGTGCCGCCGTCGCGCATGGGGGCGTTGCCGTCGACCTTGGCCATGCGCTCAAGCTCCTTGGCCTTCGCCGAGCAGATGCGGGCGGTGCGCCTGAGCACCTGCGCCCTCCACATGGCCTCCTCCTGGGGGCTGTTGGGTTCAAGACGCTCCTTGTCCATCGTGTACCTCCTTATCTTCGTTTCAGAGGCACCCGACGCCGCAGGCGTCTTTCACGCATGCCATCCAAAGCCCAGCGAAAGACCTCCGAAAGACCCTCGCAGGGGCTCTGTTCGGGCAGGGGCGCGAAATGGGCTCAGCACGGCCCACCGAAAGACCTTCGCAGGGGCTCTGTTCGGACAGGGGCGCGAAAAGGTCTCAGAACAGCCCACCGGAAGACCTCGAAAAGCCCTTCAAAGGTCGGTGCGCTGTTGCTGGTCCTGTTTCGCGGTATTCCGGAGCATCTGGGCAAAAAACAAGGGGAGCACCCGTTGTATGGGTGCTCCCCTTGCTCGGGAAACGGACACCCGCACGCGACTTGAGGGAGGGCGATTTCCCGTGGGTATGTCCATAGAGATGGACGATGCCGTCCGGCACGTCGGTGGCGTATTTCAATAACGCCTTGTCCAGCGAGTTCGGTGTGGTGTCCTCTAGCCCGACGCCCCGTTCGATGTACGCCTTGCGCGGCGTGTGCGAGACGATGGCGGGCATGCCGTTCGCAAGCGTCAGGAACAGGTTGGCCGATATGGAGCCGATGCAGACGGACGCGAAGTCGTACGCGTTGGTGTTTCGGATGTGGAAGCCGTCGTGGTTCCCCAGTATCAGGTGGATGCGCGAATGGGGTACGTTCAGGCCGTCGAGCAGGTACAGGGCGCGGCGGAGGCTCTTGTGGCCGCCGGCGGACAGGTCGCCCGCGATGTAGAGGTCGTCGTTCTTTCCGCACACGGCGTTGATGCGTCGGATGATGAGCCTGTCATGGGCTTCCGTGTCGACCATCTCGTCGAATCGGTACTCCGACAGCTCGCGTCGCAATTGATTGATGCCGTCAGGCGCCTCGATGACGTCGCGGTCGGGCTTCTGCCCGGGTTTCCAAAAACCGCGCGTCGCGGCGACGAACGGGTGGGCTAGGTGCAGGTCGGATGTGAAGTAGCGCATATGTTAAGTTCTCCCATTTCGTTATACGGTTTGTTGCGTTTTCGGCTCTCGCCGACGGCAGTCGGTTATATGGGGTAGAGGCTTTTATTTATGCCTAGAAGCGATTTGATTTGGTTGTTGGTACGGGAATGCCAACGCGTTTATTTTGGGGTCTTAAATCGCCTCTCAGGTCGTTTGGGAACCGTCGGCTTGCGTTCGTTGAGTCGTGTTTACGATAGCAAGCCTCGTTTGTGATTCCCTTGATGGTCCGCGGCAACGCCGCGACCTGTTATTACACCGAAGGGACCGTGTTGTTATCGAAATCGCGTAAAAATAAAGGGGAGCGCCCGTTATACGGATGCTCCCCTTGTTCGGGAAACGGACGTACGTGTCGTGACGGGCTACTGACGAGCACCACACGAACTGCAATACACGTAGTCCACGTAGGATTCGGTCGTGTAGGAACCGTGGTCTTCCTTGTGGGAACCAGTCTGAACCTGCTGGGTCTCGTAGATAGTCTCGGTACGGTAATTGTCAGGCAAACCTTGCTTAATGAGTGCCACACTGTGCCATTTGGCGTCATTGCTATCAGTAGTGGTGTAGCCGTCGTAAGCGAAGATGTACTTGGTGCCGACAGCGACCTGCTGAGTGCCGTAGTCGGGCACGTCGACCCAGTTGCTCACCCAGACGTCACGGGTAGCCGTGTGGTTCACCCAAGTGTGCGTATGGGCAGGCTTGGAAGGCTGGCTGGACTGAGAAGGCTTGCTGGAAGTAGAACCAGAATTGCCAGAGTTCGAAGAACCGTTGCTGGAAGACTGGGAACCAGCGTTGCTGTCAGCCTTGTTGTTGTTGTCATTCTTGGCAGACGGGGTCGTCTGGGCGGGCTTGTCGTTGACATTGACGTCCTTGTCGGCGTCAGTTGCCTCCTGCTTGGTCTTGTCGCTCGCGTTCGGGTTCTTGGCGACGTTGCCGTCGAGCTTGTCGAGGATGCCGGTGCCGGCGTCGCCCTTCAAGGTCTCGTCACCCTTCTTGATGGCGTCCTTGGTCTTGTCGACGATGTCGGCGAGCATGTCGTCGGTGACCTTGTCGGCGGGAATCTGCGCCATGGGGCAGTTGACGGCAGGGGCTGTCTTCGCGTCGGCGTCGACGGTGATGTCGACGGGAGCGCCCGTGTCGTAGATGTCGAAGGCGGAACCGTCGGAGTTGACGGGGCTGACGAAGCTCACGGTGTAGTCGCCCTCGGCGAGTTCGACCGTGGAGGTGCCCTTGTTGCCCTCGGCATCGGGGGTCACCGCGTGGTAGAAGTCCACATCGTTGCCCTCGATATGGGCGATGGCGGGCGTGGAGTTCTCGTCCCAGCCGTGGTCGGCCGTGACGCTGAGGGTCACATCGACGGTCTTTTGTTCGTCGGCAGTGGTCTTGTCTTGCTGTGTGAAAGCGCCTGATGCTGCGGCAATCGACACGGCTATGACGGCAACGACTACGATTGCGATGGCCGCTGTATGTGGCTTGTGGTTTTTAACCCATTCGATTGCCTTTTCCATTTAGTCCACCTCTATCCCTTTTGTGTCAGGGGCGTCTAACACGAAGCCGGCGTGGTTTTCGTTGACTATTGTGGCAAGCCCGCTGAAGCCGGCGAATGTCATGTCGTAGACGGTCTGCTTATTGACAGGTGAAAAAAGCTCGATGTGCTCGTTGCGAATTGCCTTCCCGGCTTCGGCCCAGCTTACGTTTATACCCCAATTGAGTACATCGGCAGGGGTTTGCTCTTCGTCGTCTACCTGCCCTTTGCGGCCTGACTGCGCTTTGTAGAAGGAATACGAAGGGGCGTCGAAGGATATCGTCTCGCTCTGCGTGTTGTTTCCGCTGCCGTCTGTCTCAATGTGAAGCGTGTAAGGCTGAGCCTTCGGTTCCTGATACGTAGCCGACTTAGTTGCGGCCTGACCGTCTTTTGCTGCGTTCAGTTGAGCTTCCAAATCGGTGAGCACTTGGTTGTAAAGAGACTTCAACTCTTCTAAATCAGCGTCGGTTAGGTCTGACAGTGCGCTTCCGCCAAGCCCGGACGTGTACGTGCCACTGTCGTACTCATCTTTCAGAGTATCGTAGGCGCTTTGAATGCGCTCAATAGCCGGAGCTGTACTGTCGAGGGCGTCCTGACGTTCTGTGTCGAACACCTTCTTGTCTTGCTCCTTTGCCATCTCAACGATTTCATCGTCAGACTTACCGTTCAAGTCTGCTAATGTCGCTCCATCGCATTGGTATGCGGTGACGTTGCCGTTTCCGTCAAAGACAAGAATGCGGTCAATTTCTCCGTCTTTCTCTATTGCGTCATTCTTGTTGTACTGCACCCATACGCTTTTCTGTCCGAAAGCCTGAGATACAGCAAGCGGCTCACTCGCACTCTTTACATCGTTTGTACCTCCACAGCCTGCGAGTGTGAGTGTGAGCAGGCATGCAGTGGCTACCGCAGCTGCGGTAAGTCTTCTCTTCTTCATCCTATGTACCTCCAAATGATTAAGATTTTTAGCCTCACCCGCCGCATCGAAGCGGATGCGGGTCTAATGATATGTCGGGGCCAGAAGAATATGAAGTGTATGGGCTGAAAAAGGCCTATACAGATTATTAAACTATACACACATTCTCCATACGATTCAAAAGTAGATGAATTGTATGGGCGGTTAGAGGATGAAATACTACGAAATAGGACAGCGCATACGCCGCTATCGCAAGGCATGCGGTCTGTCGCAGGAGGCTCTTGCTGAGAAGGCGGGCATTTCTGCAACGCATATGAGCCACATCGAGACTGGGAACACCAAGTTGAGCCTTCCGGTTCTCGTAAACATTGCTGAGGCTCTTTCGGTGCAGACGGATGCTCTGCTTTACGACACCCCACGATTTTCCAAGACGGTTGCGTCGGAACACATACAGAATCTGCTTGATTCATGCACGACGGAACAGCTCTATGTGATTATTGATACGCTCGAAGCTCTCAAGGTTTCACTGGACAAGCACGTGGGTGATTGAATTGATTCACGGCCTCGACTTGTGAAAGCCCGGTACGAATAGGTGCCGGGCTTTTTTCGTGCGCCCATAGGTCGCTATTATTGCCTATATACACCCACAGGCTATTGACGAAATACACGTTTGGGCGCATAATACCTACATAAATGGGGGTGATTTCAATGGATGAGAACACAGGCAGCATGGCTCCAGCCGAGGAGCTTAAACACATGCGCGAGCTGTACGGTATGAAGCGCTCCGAGTTCTGCGAGCATTTTGGAATCCCTATACGCTCGCTGCAACATTGGGAGATTGGAGACCGCAAGCCGGCTCCATTTCTGATTTTCCTTATTCGCAAGGTGTACGGCCTCGAACAGGAGAATAAATACTTGCAAGAGTGCATCGACACACTCGACCGTCAAAACGATGAGCTGAAAGCACTTATTAAATCTCAGGCAGATACACAGTAACAAGTAGTCTTCCACGTTCTATGGGCGACGGGCTTTATGAATCAATAACCGAGGTGGATTTTAATGAGTACAAATAAAGAATTACACGAGGGGGTGGCCGACAAGGCAAAAACCTGCTTCCTGTATGTTCGCGTCTCCACGAAGATGCAGGTGGAGAATGGGGAATCAATTGAGGCGCAGCTGTACGACCTGCGCGACTATGCAAAGCGAAATAACCTCCGCATCTTGCACGAATATATTGACGATGGATATTCAGGTAAGAACATCACCGGGCGTCCCCACTTCCAAGAGATGATGGAAGAGATAAAATCCGGTGTTCGCGTGGATTATGTTCTTGTGTTCAAGCTGAGCCGTTTCGGGCGTAACGCAGCAGACGCACTTTCGTCGCTTCAGCTTATGCAGGATTACGGAACAAACCTCGTCTGCGTCAAGGATGGCATCAACAGCGAAGCCCAGATGGGCAAGATGATGATTGCGTTCATGTCGGCGTTCGCAGAAATGGAACGTGAAAACATTCTTGTTCAGACGATGGCTGGGCGCGAGCAGAAGGCCCGCGAGGGAAAGTGGAATGGCGGACAAGCCCCCTATGGCTATAAGCTCGTCAAGGACGAAAAGGGCAAGGGGCATCTGGAAATCGACGAAGACGAGGCGGAAATCGTTCGCATCATATTCCGCGAGTACACCAAGAACGGCAAGGGCGTTATGGCGCTCGCATCTTGGCTTAATGCGCAGGGATATCGTAAGAATGTCCGTGGGAACGGCAAGTACGAGCACTTTGTCCCGACGTTTCTAAAGAACGTACTGTGCAACCCTGTATATATTGGAAAAATTGCTTACGGACGTCGCAGGACGACACCCGTCAAGGGCAAGCGCAACGAATACCGCATGATTAAGCAGTCCGATTATGACGTGTACGATGGAGAGCACGAGGCCATCATCGACGAGGCTACATGGAACGCGGCACAGGAGCGCATGGCCGAGGAGTCTCATCCGTTCCCGGAAGCAAAGACTGGCGAGCACGTGCATCTTCTCACGGGAATGCTCATCTGCCCGGTTTGCGGGCGCAAGATGATTGCCAACGTCTCACACGGAAAGCGAAAGAAGGACGGGACTGTAGGCAAGTCCACCTACGCGTACGCCTGCAAGTACAGCAAGAAACAGTTCGGGCCAAGTTGCACGTTTACCCGCCAGTTCAAGCAAGAGTACATCGACAGAGAAGTAATCGAGGTCATAGCACGTGCCGCCTACTCCGATATATTCGAAGAGCGTGTGCGCGACGAGCTTGATGCCGCTGTGGATATTGAAAAGCTGGAAGCGGACGTGGAACGCATAGGCAAGGCACTGGACAACAACAAGGCTGCAAGGCGCATGCTGTCCCGCAAGCTCGATTCCTTGGACGTCTCCGACCGTAGCTATGAGCGGAAGTACGAGGATATGCAGGCACGACTCGATAAGCTCTATGATGAGTACGCAGACATCGAGACTGCGTTCGATGACGCAAAGTCGAAGCTGGAGAGCGCCAAGGAGAAGCAAGTGACGACTGCTCGCATATACGAGATGCTTGACGAGTTTCGTGAGCATTTCGACGAGTATGACCCTGTGCGTAAGAAGGAGATTCTGAGGCAGGTAGTGGATAGCGTTGAGATAAACCCTGACGCAAACCCGAAGAAGGGTGACACGATTGTGACGCGTGTGCGCTTCAAGTGCCCCGTATCCTTTTATCCTACGTTGCCCGAAGAGGCTTATGATGCACTCGGCGTCAAGGAGTTCAACCGCTTGGAAACGACAGAATATGTTTCCGAGAAAAACTCTCGGGTTGACGAAGATACCGTTGAATCCGTGTGTCTGCTGACTAAATCGAAATAAACGCCAAAGCGTCCGCTGAAAACAGCGGACGCTTTGGCGTTCCAAATATTCCAGATGAAAGCGCGGAGGGAATTCCTCCGCGCTTTTATTGCCGTATCAGACGATGCGGTTGCGCAGCTCTTCGCCGCGTCTCATGCGCATGATATTGTCATATCCTACGCCGAAGCAGCGGACGACGGTCTCGCGGGTTGCAGCGCCGAGGTGAGAGGTAGTGATGACCTTCTCCATCTTGACCAGCGGGTCGTTGGGATCGAGAGGCTCCTTCTCCCAGGTGTCAATCGCGGCACCCCAAATCTTGCCCTCTTCGAGAGCCTTGACCAGAGCCTTGTCATCGATGACAGCGCCGCGCGCCTCATTGACGATGATGGCGTTGGGCTTCATCATGTTGAACTGCTCCTCGCCGATAAGACCGCGGGTATCCTTGGTCAGCGGGCAGTGCAGGGAGACGACGTCGGACTCGCGCAGCAGAGTCTCGAGATCAACGCGTCTGCAGTGCAGCTTCTCTTCAAGCTCCTTGGGCATCGGGTACGGATCGTAGTACAGGAAGTCCTTGCACTCCCAGCCCTGAAGGCGCTGGAGAACCATGCGGCCGATGTTGCCGCCGCCGACGATGCCGATGACCTTGTCGCGCAGCTCGTAGGAGTCGTGACGCCAGGTCCAGCTGTGCCACTCGCCCTGCTTGCAGCGGCGGTCGATCATGGAGAGGCGGCGCATGCAGGCCAGCATCAGTGCGATGGTGAACTCTGCGGTGGTGGTGGCGTTCTCGCCGTTGGAGTTGCAGACGGGGATGCCCTTCTGCTTTGCATACTCGAGGTCAACATGGTTGTACCCGGTTGCGGGGACATGGATGAGCTTCAGGTTCTTTGCTCTGTCCATCTCGTCCTTGCCGATCTTATGGATGGAGGCGAGAATGTAATCCGCATCCTCGAAGTCGCCCTTCTTGCCGTTCTTGACAGGGTAGAGGAAGCGCAGGTCGAGCTCAGGCGGGCAAAGCTCTGCAATTAGGGTCTCCATACCCTCGGTAGGAAGGTTTTCGCAATAAAGTACAACATTATCGCTCATGTTTTCTCTCTCCTTTTTAATTTTTTATTCTTTCATTGTGCCGGTTTCAAGATAACGCTGGTGCCAGGAAAGCGCTTTGGTAAGATCGTGCGGGGTGTGCTTGCCTGCGGAAGTCGCCAGAGCGTGCTCGTAATACTCGCGCAGCATCGGGCGGTAATCCGGATGAGCGCAGTTCTCGATAAGCAGCTCGGCGCGCTCCTTCGGAGTCTTCCAGCGCAGGTCGGCAATACCCTGCTCGGTTATAATGACGGCCACATCGTGCTCTGTCTGGTCAACGTGGGAAACCATGGGCACGATGCAGGATATCAAGCCGTCTTTTGCGGTGGATTCGGTGGCGAAGATGCTGATGCGGGCGTTGCGGGCGAAGTCGCCGCTGCCGCCGATGCCGTTGAGCATCTTGCTGCCCATCTGGTGCGTGGAGTTTACGTTGCCGTAGATATCGACCTCGACGGGCGTGTTCAGCGCGATGATGCCGAGACGGCGGATGACCTCCGGATGGTTGGATATCTCCTGCGGGCGGATGACCATCTTGTCGCGGTACTGGTCGATATTCTCGAAGAAGCGTTCGCGGCTGTCGGCGGCAAGCGCGATGGAGCTTGCGGAGACAAAGTCAATAACGCCCTGGTCGATGAGCGAGAAGGCCGCGTCCTGCATGACCTCGGTGTACATCGTGAGTCCCTTGAAGCCGGATGCAGACAGAACGCTCAGAACAGCGTTGCCGACGGAGCCGACGCCGGACTGTATCGGGCCGGGATCGGCGGGGAGCCGTCCGGCGGCGATCTCGTCCTTGAGGAACTTTACGACGTTTTCGCCGACCTTCTGCGTCGCGGGAGTGACGGGCTTGAACTTCTGGGGCGGGTCAAGCTTATCGGTCATTACAATGGCCGCGATCTTCTCCGGCGGGCAGGGCACGTAGGGTGTGCCAATGCGGTCGCGCGGGTCGGTGATGTTTATGATGCGGGCGCGGGGCGGGATGCCGACCTCGAAGATGTCGTGCATGCCCATAAGTCCCATAGGGACGGAGGTGTTGACCTCGGCGATGACGAAACGCGCGTTGTGCACGGCGGCGTCGGTGCTGCCCGCGGAGGCGCAGAGGTACAGGCCGTCCTCGGTGATGGCGACGCACTCGACGATCGCAACATCAACGCCCTGAAGGGTCTGCTGGTTGAGATTCATCGGGAAGTGCGAAATGTGAATGTCGCTGAAGGATACGCTGCCGTTATTGATCGCGGTGCGCAGATCCTTGTTGGTCTGGTGGCCGAAGCGCTTTTTCACGCATCCCGCGCGGACGAGCGCGCCGTCGCAGTCGTCACCGACCGCGGCGCCGACCAGAATGGTCAGATCCTTGGCGTGCCCGGACGCGGCGAGCGCGCTGGGCACGGCCTTCGGATAGCCGACGCTGGTGAAGCCGCTGAGGCCGATGGACATGCCGCTCTTGACGAGCTGCGCGGCCTCTTCGGCGGACATTATCTTGCTTTTAAGGGGAGCTGCTACTCTTTCCATTGATCAAACTCCGTTCAGCCGTTGAGACCCTTTTCGTAACCGAACATAAAGGCCTTCAGGTTGAGATCGACGACCTTGGGGTTCATAACCTCTTTGATGGCTTCGAGCGCGTTTTCCTTGGTGAGCTCGGGGTTCTTGGCCACGAAGAAGCCCATCATGACGATGTTGGTGCAGACGACGCGGAAATTCTCCTCGGCGTACTGGGTGGCGGGGAACATGTATATCTCCTTCGCACCGCAGTCCTTGACATCATCCTCGGGAACGAAGGTGCTGTCAACGAAAACGCGGGTGTTGGGGTTGATATCGCCCTTGAACTTATCAAAGCTGGGCTTGTTGAAGGCCACGAAGCAGTCGAGCACGTCGGCCTTGACGTAGTCAATTCTCTCATCGGAGACTACAAGCTCCGCCTTGCACGCGCCGCCGCGAGCCGCGGGGCCGTAGCTCTGGGTCTGGGCGACCTCATAATTATTCTGTACGCCGTAGGCGTTTGCAAGCAGCACGGCGAGGGAGATAACGCCCTGTCCGCCGGAGCCGCCGAATCTGAAATCTTTACGCATAGCTGATCTCCTCCTTATTCCTTGGTGACGCTGATGCAGACATCCGGACAGGTGCGCTCGCACATCCGGCAGCCGATGCAGGCTTCGGGGTTTTTGGCGTAGGGCATGAGGTAGCCGCCGCGGCTGCGCTCATGGCCGATCTCAAGCACGCCCTTCTTGCAGGCTCTGACGCAGAGGGCGCAGCCCTTGCACCATGCGGAATCTATTGTGATCTTCATTTCTTCGCTTCCTCCTTCTTTTCTGCCTGAACGTCGCACAGCTCTTCCTTGGTGTCATCGACGTAGAGAATGCCGAGACCGATCTTGCCGTCGGGAGCCTCGGTCTGGCCGGGCTTGAGAACGGCGACCTGCTGCTCGTACCAGTCGTACATTTCGGTCGGGGTCTTGAAGCTGAATATGTTTCTGCCTGCGGTGGTCGGGCAGGGGGAGAGAACCTCGATGAAGGAGAAGCCCTTGTGCTTGATGCCCTCTTCTATGGCCTTCTCGAGCTGGATGGGATGAGTGACGCTGGCTCTGGCATAGTAGGTAGCGCCTGCACCGGTGACGAGCTTGTACATGTCGAAGGGGTGCTCCTCGTTGCCGAGAGGAGAGGTCTTGGTGATGGCGCCGTAGGGAGTGGTAGGGGCGCGCTGGCCGCCGGTCATGCCGTAGATGTAGTTGCTCATCATGATAACGGTGATGTCAACGTTGCGCTTCGCGGCGTGGATGAGGTGGTTGCCGCCGATACCGGCGCAGTCGCCGTCGCCGGAGAAGACAACAACCTTCTTGTCGGGGTTGACGGCCTTCAGACCCTCGGCCTGAGCAAGAGCGCGGCCGTGCAGGGTGTGCAGGCAGTCCATGTCGATATATACGGGAGCCCAGGAGGAGCAGCCGATGCCGCTGACAAGACCCATTTCGTTCTCGCCGATGTTCAGCTTGTCAAGGACGCGCAGGAAGGCGTTGACGACTATGCCGTGGCCGCAGCCGGGGCAGAATATGAAAGGAAGGGTCTCCTTACGGATGTATTTCTCTGCGATACTGTTCATATTACTTCACCTCAACGATCTTTTCGTAAATTGCTTTCGGAGCGGGGAACGCGCCGCCGATGGAGTTGAAGCCCTCGACCTTGTCGTAACCCGCTATGCGCTGCACCTCGCGCTTATATTCGCCGACGTTCATTTCGGGAACGATGACGCGCTTTGCCTTTTCGCATGCGGCGCGGATCTGCTTTTCGGGGACAGGCCATACGGTATTAAGCTTCAGCATGCCGACCTTGCGGCCTTCGCCGCGTGCACGGCGAACCGCGGAGAGCGCACTGCGGCTGACGGAACCGTAGGCAACGAGAACGGTCTCGGCGTCCTCAAGGAAGAATTCCTCGACGGAGGTGATATCGTCGATGTTGCGGAGTATCTTGTTGCAGTAGTGGTGGATGGCTGCGGAACATACCGCGGGATCGGTACCGGCACGGATGCCGCGCTCGTCGTGGAGCTGGCCGTCAACGAGAACATGCTGTCCCTCAAAGAAGCGGACTCTTGCGGGGATGCCGTTTTCGTCGGGTCTGTAGATGGCGTCGCACTTGCCTTCGTACTTGTCGTCGAATATCTCAACGGTCTCGGGGATGACGAGCTTCTCGCGGGTGTGGCCGACGGTCTCATCGGACAGCACGAACACGGGTACTCTGTACTTCTCTGCGAGGTTGAAGGCGCGGACGGTGAAGTCAAAGGCTTCCTGAACGGAGGACGGGGTGAGGGCAATTATCTCGTAGTCGCCGTGTCCGCCGTAGCGGGTCTGCATGATCGCGTCCTGCGAGGTGCAGGTGGGCTGGCCGGTCGCAGGGCCGCCGCGCATGACGTTGACAACGACGAGCGGGGTCTCGGTCTCGGCAGCGTAGCCGATGCCTTCGATCATCAGGGAGTAGCCCGGGCCGGAGGTGGCGGTCATTGCGCGCGCACCGCCCCAGCTTGCGCCGATGACGGCGTTGATGGATGCGAGCTCGTCTTCCATCTGCATGAATACGCCGCCGGCTTCAAACATCTTACTGGAGAGGTATTCGGGGATCTCAGTGGCCGGGGTTATAGGATAACCGGCCATGAACCGACAGTCGGCCGCCAGAGCGCCGGCTGCACATGCTTCGTTGCCCTGCATAAGCTTAGGGCCGCTGTTTTCAAGCTTTTTAACTCTCATGGTCAAAACCTCAATTCTATAAAATATAAAGCCGGCAGGGGCGCAACAGGAGATGAAATGGTCACGCCCACTCGCCGGCTGCATACGCTTTCTGCCTTACGGGGATGCCGTTAAGACCGGTATATGCACAGCTGATGCTGTATTTATAATTGGATCACAGAGCCGTGAATGCCGGCCAGTACCGCACGAAGAGCCAGCCCATCACGCTGACAAGCAGGATCATGCATCCGGTGACGACAACGCCTTTGCGGAACATGAACCGTGTGTCGAGTCCGTAGCCCACGGGGATGGAACGGATGGAGGTGGGCAGGGTGAAGGACAGGTTGTAGGATACGGTGGCTATCCAGAGGTAGGGGATCACGGGCAGGCCGAGTCCCTGTGCAATGCTGATGACTATCGGAATCGTAACCGCGGCGCAGGCCGTGTTGTTGACGACGTCCGACAGGATAACGTTAAGGGTGACTATCGCTATGATAAGGGTGAATTCGCTGTGGAAATTGATTCCGGAGATGATCTCTGCGAGGGTATCCGCCGCTCCGCTGCCGTTGACGAGCGCGCCGAGCGCCGTGCCGCCGGAGAAGAGGAAGAACAGACCCCACATCAGATTTTTCTCGGCCTTCTCCCAGGTGACGACCGCTTCGCCATGCTCATCCTTGAGGAAGAACATCAGCAGACCGCCGATGAGAAAAATGTAGCCGGGCTTGAGAGCGGGTAGCAGCTGCTGATAAAGCCCACGCGTAAATGCAAGTATCGCCGCAGCGAAGAAGATCACCATCGACGCTTTGCCCGCGCGGTCGAGCTTCGGGAAGCTGCGGCACAGCTCACGGAAATGCTCTCTCGAGCAGTCAAAATGCTTTTTGCCGCAGTCTCCGCCGACAAGGAACAGCGCAGTGACCGCGGTCGCAAGCAAGGTGAACGGGAGCATACGCACCACCCAGTCGGAATAGAGGAACTCGGTGCCGGTGAAGCCCTCAATGTAGGACACCGTTACGAGATTCATCGCTCCGCCGAGCGGGGTCAGCATACCGCCGTTATTCGCGCCGTAGACGATGGCAAGCAGGATAAGCGAGGCGCTCTTGCTGTTTTTGACGTCGCCCTCTCCTACCGCCTTGAGCATGGACATTGCTATGGAGCACATCACCGCCGCCACGACCGTATTTGGCAGGACGGACGAGAGCAGCGTTGCGATGATGAACCAGACAAGGATCTGCTGCTTGACAGAGGTGCCGACAAGGGCGAGCGAGCGCGCCGCTATGCGCTGGTCAACGCCTGTGGCCTCCCATGCCATGCTTATGATATCAGAACCCGCCAGAAGGAAAACCAGCTCCGCCGAATAGCAGCTTATTACGCTCTGCATATCGGTGAGTGAGAAAATGGCATTTATCGCTACGGGCAGGAATGCGGTTATTGCTGCCGGTACCGGAAGGGTAACCCACCATACTCCCATCCAGAGCACCGTTCCCAGCGCCAGGCGGATCTTGAGATCCAGCCCGGCGTAAGGAATAAATGCGAGCAGGAAGAGAGCGGGACCCAGTAACAGACATATCTTCTTTTTTATATCGATCCCTCCCTGCGTTCAGTGCTTATCAAAGAATACCGATCACGGGGAACCAGACGTTCACGAGGAACACAAAGCCGATGATGACGAGCACCGCTATGACTATTGCGCCCTTGAGCTGCTGAGCCGTGGAGAATCTGTCGGTGGAAGCGTAGATGAGGTTCGGAGCGCTGTTGAAGGGCAGGAAGTTTGCACTCGGGGCGATGGCCATAACGGTCAGCAGACCCATGGTGTAAACGTCGAAGCCAAGAGCCGCGGCCATCGTCATGCTGACGGGAACCAGAACGGCTTCCATAGCGTTCATGCCGGCGAAGATGATGTGGCTGACAACAACGAACGCGAGCCAGATCGTGATGAACAGAGTGGGATCCATTGCGGAGAAAGCAGGGTTGGTGGTAAAGATTGCATCAACGAGCCACTGGAAGCCGCCGGTCTTATTGACGCAGGAGGCCAGGGACATCGCGAAGCCGAGCTGGATGAATGCAGGCCAGGCAAAGTTCGGGCCGACATCCTTGAAGGAGCAGACGCCGATGCCGGGGCAGAGCATCAGGAAGATGGTGACAAAAACGACGTAGTCGGGAGCGACATGGTGGATGCCGTTGGTGCAGAACGCAAGCAGAGTCAGGGCGAAGTAGATAGCGGCCTTCTTTTCCTTGACGGTCAGGGGGCCCATCTCTTCGAGCTTCTTCTTTGCAAACTCGATGTCGATGCTGCGCTTCTCGCCCTTGCGGGTGCCGAAGAGGAAGTTTGTGATGAGGGGGATGAGCAGGACGATGATTCCGGCGGGGATGCAGGTGGCCTTGAGCCAGCCCGTCCAGGAGATGGACTGTCCGGTCATTTCCTCAACGAGTGCCATACCGATGGCGTTTGCGCCGACTGCGGTGTAGAACAGCCAGGTGTTGGTGGTGTTGGTGTAGAGGTTGGAGAGCATGATGGCGGCGTCGCCCTTATGTTCTCCGCGCTTGTAGCCCATGCCCTCGCAGATGTTGTCGCAGATGGGGCTCATAACGGCGCCGCGTGCGGTGTTGGAGGGGATCATTAGGGACAGGACGGTGTTTGCAAGGCTGGTCGCGTAGTTTGCGCTCAGCTCGCTCTTGGTGAGCTTGACAAGTATCCAGTATGCGACGCGTTCGCCGAGACCGGAGAACTTGATGACGGAGCCGATGAAGCCGGCCCACAGACACAGCCACCAGCCGGAGGTCGCAAAGCCGGAGACGACGTTTGCCTTCTGGCCGAAGAATATTGCAAGGATGGCGGCGGCGAGTACGCCGACGAGGTATTCGGGGATGGGTCTGACGATCCACATGAGGATAGCCCACAGGAACACCAGAAGAACGCCCTTGCCGGCAGGGTCAAGGCCGTTCATCGGTACAAATGCGAGCGCCGCACAAAGGATAGTCAGGATCGCTGCAGTGATCAGACGTTTCTTTTGCATCTCTTTTTCTCTCTCCTTAAAAATGTGCTTGTCCTGAATATTGAAGAAGTGCGCATCCGGTTTATTTGTACCCCTCGGAGAAAGACAAAACCAACTACGCCTCCGAAGCGCTGTGCATACAGAACAATAAATACAGCATATCGGAAGTGCAGTTGGCATTCTATGTCGAGCCCCGCTTTTGGGATAAGCGGCAGACATCAAATCAACCGGATATTCACTTTGTTCAGGTTATATAAATTATATATCACCTTTTGTTTTTACTGTAAATATCGCTAAATCAACAAAAAATTGCTGTGAATTCTGGCCATATCTTTTTTTTAACAGCCGGTTCATACGCCGCCGATACTGCATTTTTTTCCGCTTTCAGTCAGGTTCCGAGCAGGTTCTACCGTCGGAATATGTATGGGCATAACTGATGTAATTCTGCTGAATATCGGTGTATGCCTTGATTATTGCCTTTACGGCGTTGCCGCGATGGCGCATATTTATCTCTTCGATTATCTGTGCCGAATCTTTAACAACACGCTTTCCGACGAAATATTCCTTGACTATGCATCTCGCTAAATCAGAATTCAGCGAAACGGACACATCTTCAATCCGTTCCGATGCAAGATCGATCAGCAGCCCCAGCGTCAGGCAGCCGTTTACGACGGGCGTTGCGACCTGCGTGGACAATTTTGCGTTTGCGCAGAAATACGCGGTCTTATACTTGAACATTAGCTATACCTCCTGTTTCGATTTTTACTCATTGTATTTGACTTCGGTTTTTAAAAAAATATAAGTCGCACTTAACCAGATTGCAAACTGTCGAAACTTGTGGTAATATACAGTATAATTACTGTGAGGAGGAAGTGCCGTGAATCTGCTCCCGATGAAATATTATATAGTTGTCGCCGATCAAAAAAGCATCACCCGCGCCGCCGAGGAACTGCACATAACGCAGCAGACGCTCAGCGCGCACATGGCCGCGCTCGAAAAAGAGCTGAAATGTCAACTGTTTCAGCGCCGCCCGAAATTCGAGCTGACCTACGAGGGGCGTGTTTTCTACCGCTACTGTCAGAGCTATCAGCGGCTCAGCGCCTCGATGGAGGACGAGTTCCGCGACATCAATTCCGGTCAGGGCGGCCTGCTGCGTCTCGGCATTGCGTATACGCGAGGCCGCGTGCTGCTGCCGCGCATCATCCCCGCGTTCAACAAGCTGTATCCGAAGGTGCAGGTGCGCGTCAAGGAGCGCAGCAACGAAGAGATGGTGAACATGCTCATCGAAGATGAGCTGGATGTTGTCATCGGCCGCGTGATGAGCGACGTTCCGGAGCTGAGCTACAAGGAGCTCTACCATGCGCAGACGATGCTGTATCTGTGCGGGGGACTGATAAACCCGTTCAAGCTGGATGCCTTTGTGCATACGCGCGATCTGCGTCTGCTGGCCGACTGTCCTTTCCTGCTGGGTCAGCCGGCAGATATCATCGGGCGAATGAGCCAGACGCTGCTTGAAAAGGCGAACATCCAGCCGCCGATCATATTCCGCTGCGGCAATATCCAGACGCTGCTGGAGCTGTGCGCCGACGGCATGGGCGCGTGCTTCAGCCCCGACGTGCTGGCCACGACACTGCCGGAGGAGAAGCGCAGGCGCCTGACCGCTGTGCCGATGGGCGAGCCGTTCACGATAAGCATCGCGTGGAAGAATAAGCCGTACGTGTCAAAGCTCGTCACCACCTTCCGCGACGTCTGCGCCGCCGAGACCGTAAATCTCCGCCGCAAGCTGCATCTGGATTGAGACGCCGCACGGTTCTACTTATTATAATAAAGCACCCCTGCATCTGCGCTCTTCAGCGGCTGCAGGGGTTTTTATATTCTGCTTCTTATTTCCGACCGGTGAGGAGGCGCACGACGGCCATCACCGCCGCGTAGAGCACTCCGCCGACCGCCCATATGATCCATGTCTCGTTCGGCAGCATCGGCGAACTGGGGCTGAACATCATCACGAGGAACACTGCCGTCACTATGAGCCAATACACGGCGCTGATCGTGCCGACGACCTTTCTGCGCCCCTTATTGTCGCGGCTGTAATCGCCCTCCTCAAGCAGCTTTTCCATCGCGCCGTGATAGGTTCCAGAATACACGAAGGCTATGCAGCCAAGCCCCACCATGAACAGCAGCACACAGACTGCGGCGATATAGACGACGTCGTCCGCCGCGGGCATCACGCTGATCACCGCGAACATCGGCAGCACGGAGAGGATGCAGAGCACCGTACCGACAACGGTCAGGCGGGAATTCTTCTCGCGGAATTCCCGCTCCCGCTCGCGCACCATGCCGCTCACGCCGTACTCCGTCTCGAACGGCTCGTTCCCGATAAACTCGAAGTCCTTCACCTTCGCGGCGCTGGTTATAAATAATGTGACCCCAATCGCCACGAGTATCATCAGCACGCACAGGCCGATGCCCGCCGCAGCCGTTTCCGTGATCGGGACGAATCCGCCGCTGCTCAACCCGGCCAGAAATATCAGACACACAGGCGAGATGACACATAGAAACGTCGCAATCGCCAGCTTCGGCGCGGTCTCGCGGCTCAGCGCGAGATAACGCGATGCCTCCTCCATGCTCACGCGGCGCAGCGCCGGCGTGCTGTCCGCCGCCGCGGGCTCCTCCGCGGGAAGCTCTATTTCATCCTTGAGCAGGTAATCCGTGCTCACGCCGAAAATGCGGCTCATCTGCAATATCTTATCAATATCGGGTATGGACTGCGCGCCCTCCCATTTTGAGACCGACTGCCGCGAAACGCCAAGCTGCTGCGCCAGCTCCTCCTGTGACCATCCCGCTTTCTTGCGCAGGTCGATTATCTTGTCTGCCAAAATCATATTGCTGCCTCCATCGGGGGACGCTCCCCTTTTTTTTACGAGCCGAGTATAATAAATTTCGCTGTTGCGGACAAGAAAGCGCACCGTCAAATCTGTCAACCGGCGGTTGCGCGGGCACTTTTTCAAACGTTTTTTTCTATTATAATATAGCCACAGCTCAATTACGAGCGTATTTCCGAAAAAATATTTTCTGATTTTACAATTTTGAAACAACTTTCTGCTTATCTACGAAACATCTTTCCTGTATCTTAATACTCGCAAGAAACTTTTTCATTTTGTCCTCTTTCACCTATACAAAAAAGCTCAGGGTTCTCCCCCTGAGCTTTTTGTATTTTAGAGGCAGTCTGGTATAATTGAATGGGAAGAGAGATTCTTAAAAAGTTTTAAGATATTATTAGACTGTAAAGTATCGCCGCACCTCTTCCATTTTCCGTGAATTTGTCGTATACTATATCTACCCTTAACAGACAGGAGGTCTGACTATTTGAAGAAGCCTGTAAAAATAGCGCTTATTGTTCTCTGCGTTATATTCCTCTCGATATTCGTGTACAGCGGATATAAACTGATATCAACGCTGCATGAATACAAGGTTGCAGAGGATACATATAACAAGATAAGCAGCGATTACGTTTCGCCGAAAAGCGACAAGAATAAAGACAAGGACAACAGCGACGGCAATCAGATAACCGAAAGCTCGCCCGTTGACGTCGATTTTGACGCACTGCTCAACCAGTGTCAGGATGTTGTCGGCTGGCTGTATTCGGAGAACACCGTTATTAACTACCCCGTTGTGCAGGCGGAGGACAACTTCTATTATCTGCACCGGTTCATCGACGGGCAGTATAACGCTTCCGGCTCGCTCTTCCTCGACTGCACCTGCTACGGCGACTTTTCCGGCAAGAACACTGTTCTCTACGGGCACAACATGAACGACGGCTCGATGCTCGCCTCGATACGCAATTATAAGGATCAGGAATATTACAACGAGCACCCCGTCATGTACCTCAACACTCCGACCCAGAACTACAAGATCGAGATATTCAGCGCCTACACCACCGACGCCGAATCCGACACCTACAAGATGTTCTTCGAATCCGAGGCGGATTTCGCCCGCAATCTTGACGACTGGCGCGTGCAGTCTCTCGTCTCGACGAACGTTGACGTCTCGGTAGACGACCGCGTTATCACCCTTTCGACCTGCACCTACGAATTCTACAACGCGCGCTTTGTAATTCAGGGCAAGCTCACTCCCGTAAATTGACAAAGTTATACAGTGAAGTTACAAAATGTAAATTTCACATTTTAATTCTTAAAAAACATAAGAAGTCCGTTCCTTAAGAAATATTATGTAAATACCCCTTGCAATTCTAATATAATTTAGATATAATGCAATCGTAGTAAGTTACAGTATGGTTAAAAAATAGTTACATCCGTTTGTAACCCCTTGACGCTTTTCACAGCAATGCCGAAAAGTTGTAACAGTTTCAATTCAGCAAAAACTTTTTGAGGTGATTTTTATGAAGAAGACAGTTAAAGTACTGTTCAGTCTGGTTCTGGTCTGCTTGTTCGCAGTTCAGTTCGCAGGTGCAATGCCCGCCAGCGCAAGCGCTGACCGTGTCGACTCCAAGTGGGACAATGTACAGCTGGATACCAGCGTATATGTCTACGGCGACGATGACTCTGTCGAAAAGCAGGACGGCGATTTCGGCGTCAAGGCCGGCTTCTCCGGCGCTGATGCCTCCGGCAAGTCCACTCTCGGTGAGTTCCTTAACGGCGACTACACGATAACTCCTCCGGATGGCTACTACGTCTCCGGGCTGTATGTCCGCGCCGCTTCCAAGGCAGATGCTGAATCCACCAACCTCGTCGGATACGCCACCGCGAGCAAGGATTCCGCAAAGCTCACCATCGCCCGCGGCACTCTCGCCAACAGTGACAACGAGCTGAACACCGGCCTGTTTGCCGCAGACGACGAGAGCAGCAGCTACGTCGCCATGATCTATCTCAAGGCGATCGACACCGAGACCAAACCCACCGTCAAGTATAACGACGGCTGGCTCAACGGCAAGGTCGGCGGCACCGTGGACGGCGCTGTCGATTTCCATGACGATGTCTACACTCACACCGTTGTCAACGACTACGCTGCATACAATGGCGTTGAGACCTACGTCGGCATGACTCTCAAGTACGCAAACGGCGCCACCATGGCAGTCGAAGCGGGCGACACCATCACCCTCTACGCCGACGCCACCATTACCGCGAAGTACGTAGTCAAGGCCTCCGTCACCGCGGACAATCAGTCCATCACTTACGGCGACGCGCTCCCCGAACTCACCTACACTCCCGTTGTTCCCGAAGGCTACACTCTCGTTGCTCCCACCGCGTCCCTCGGCGATTACAACGCTGAGACCGGCACCCGAGCGATCATCCTGAGCAACGCATGGGTCGCGGACAGCAATGGTACCGCTCTCGATGCAGCCCAGCTTGAGCTGACCGTCAACAACGGCACTCTGACCGTTGCAAAGCGCAACATCACCATCTCCGCGAAGCCCGTCACCAGCGAGTACACCGGCTCTGCCGTCGACGCGACCGATAGCGAGATCACTTCCGGTTCCCTCGTTGAGGGCGACACCGTCAAGTCCGTTGAGTACACCGGCGGCCCCGTGAACGTCGGCACCGGCACCAGCACTCCGAGCGCCGCAGTCATCGTTGACGCAAACGGCAACGATGTCACCGCAAACTACAACATCACCTACTCCGGCGCAGAAGTCACCGTCAGCAAGTACTCCGGCGAGGTTGTCATCACCGCGAAGGACGCCACCAAGCCCTACGACGGCTCCGCTCTCACCGCTTCCAATGACGTGACCGTCTCCGGTCTGCTCGGCTCCGACACCGTTGATGCGACTGTCTCCGGCGAGGCCACCGTGCCTGGCAAGGACGGCACCGCAAAGATCGGTGACTACGTCATCAAGAACGCCGCAGGCGAAAAGGTAAACGACAACTATGCAAACATCAAGCTCGTGGACGGCAAGCTGAGCGTCACCAAGCGCGACATCACCGTCACCACCGGCTCCGCCAGCAAGGCTTACGATAAGACCGCACTTACCACCAAGGCCGATGATTACAGCATCACCTCCGGTTCTCTGGTCTCCGGCCAGAAGCTCACCCTCGCCCTCTCCGGCACCCAGACCGAGCCGGGTTCCTCCAAGAACACCGTCAAGGAAGGCAGCCTGAAGATCTCCGATGAGCAGGGCAGAGATTACACCGCATACTACAATGTCACCATCAAGGAAGGCACTCTTGAAGTCACCGGCGTGAAGGTCATTGAAATCTCCATCAAGGCCACCTCCGCAAAGAAGGTCTACGACGGCACCGAGCTTACCGCGAACTCCTACGACGTTATCTCTGGCGAGCTTGAGAGCGGCGATACTCTCGTAGTAGAGTACTCCGGCAGCATCACCAACGCCGGCACTACGGCGAACAAGATCGTCAAGGTCACTGCGAAGGACGCAAACGGCAAGGACGTCACCGCAAAGTACAAGATCTCCACTCAGGACGGCACCCTTGAGATAACTAAGGCTCCCCTCACTGTCACCGCGAAGAGCGCCGAGAAGGTCTACGACGGCAAGGCTCTTACCGCCAACACCTGCGAGGTCAAGGGTTCCCTTGCGAAGGGTCACAAGATCTCCGCTACCGTTACCGGCAGCCAGACTCAGATAGGCTCCTCCAAGAACAAGGCCTCCAACGTCAAGATCGTTGACGCAAACGGCAACGACGTCACCAGCAACTACGAGATCACCTATGTTGAAGGCACTCTCACCGTCAAGGCCGCGAACGCGAAGCCCAAGACCGGAGACGATGCAAACATGGGTCTGTGGATCGGCCTGATGGCAGTTTCCGCAGTCATCATCGCAGGCGGCGTGGTGTTCTTCGTCAAGAAGAATAAGAAAAAGAACGAGCAGTAAGCAGTACACTGGACAAGTATTTCATTGTCCGCATTGCATGGGTGTTTGGCCTGAATGGTAAGAACTTTATCAAGACCATGCTGAATGTCGGCAAGACGCACGATACTGTCCGTGTGGTCAATGACCAGATCGGCACACCGACCTATACTTATGATTTGGCTCGACTG
>OLPW01000622.1_pt1 | contig 41575 bp, 38 predicted proteins | sample 1672161 | NCBI WGS metagenome assembly OLPW01 (sample SAMEA3136654, study PRJEB25190) | human gut metagenome
CTAGACGGAAAGACCCCATGGAGCTTTACTGCAGCTTAATACTGAGATTCGGTAAATCATGTACAGGATAGGTGGGAGACTGAGAAGCCAGGCCGTCAGGTTTGGTGGAGTCGCCCTTGGGATACCACCCTTGGTTTGCTGGGTTTCTAACCTGCGGCCCTGAATCGGGTCGGGGGACACTGTTAGGCGGGCAGTTTGACTGGGGCGGTCGCCTCCTAAAATGTAACGGAGGCGCTCAAAGGTTGGCTCAGCATGGATGGAAACCATGCAATGAGTGTAAACGTATAAGCCAGCCTGACTGCGAGACCGACGGGTCGAGCAGAGACGAAAGTCGGAGTTAGTGATCCGGTGGTATGTGAGTGGAAATGCCATCGCTCAACGGATAAAAGCTACCCTGGGGATAACAGGCTGATCTCCCCCAAGCGTCCACAGCGACGGGGAGGTTTGGCACCTCGATGTCGGCTCGTCGCATCCTGGGGCTGAATTAGGTCCCAAGGGTTTGGCTGTTCGCCAATTAAAGCGGCACGCGAGCTGGGTTCAGAACGTCGTGAGACAGTTCGGTCCCTATCTGTTGCGGGCGTAGGAGATTTGAAGGGAGCTGACCTTAGTACGAGAGGACCGGGTTGGACGTACCTCTGGTGTACCAGTTGTTCTGCCAAGGGCATGGCTGGGTAGCTACGTACGGACGAGATAAACGCTGAAGGCATCTAAGCGTGAAACTCTCCCTGAGATAAGATCTCCACTGAGGCTCGACGTAGACTATGTCGTTGATAGGTCAGAGGTGGAAGTGCAGCAATGCATGCAGCTGACTGATACTAATAAGCCGAAAGCTTGACCAAAGCGCAGGCTCAGTGAGCTGGATTATGATTGCAATAAATAAGGAACAATGTTCAGTTTTCAGGGTGTATCGAAACTGTAAGAACTGCACCTTTAGCTCAGTTGGTAGAGCAACTGACTCTTAATCAGTGGGTCCCCGGTTCGAGTCCGTGAAGGTGCACCATGGCCCGTTGGTCAAGTGGTTAAGACAGAGGCCTCTCACGCCTTTAACATCGGTTCGAATCCGGTACGGGTCACCAGCAGTTCTGGTAAAAAGCAGTTGACAGGGAGCACGGGATGTGCTAATATTAAGCGGTTAGAAGCCGGAAGGCTTTTGACAATAAACGATGGTGAAGAGCCATCCATATGAGTTGGTATTGATTGCTGTGAGGGTCCACCTGTTCCCATCCCGAACACAGAAGTTAAGCTCACAAGCGCCGACAATACTTGGCGGGTGACTGCCCGGAAAGATAGGTAATGCCAACATTAGAAAAGCTCCATCCGATTGGATGGAGCTTTTTTGTATGTTCTGACAGGAATGGCGCATTTTCTGACGCCTGCGCATATCTCTTGACACTACCGTAAAAAATTGTAACTATTCAGTCGTGGGTATCAGGCAGAACAAATATTCCCCATAACCTCATATATTTTCAACAGTATGTGCCAATTCAGGAACGTTTCAAACGGCTAAAATAGGGGCGACTGAATAGTTACAAAAAATTATTTGCTTTAATCATTTGCGACAAGTTGTACGTTATTATATATAGAAGCCAATGATAGGAGTTGATAATGTGTGAAGGATGAGGAACTACTAAAGGGAATACATCTTGGAGATGAAAATGCTGCCGAAGAATTAATAAATCGTTAAATGCTTATCGACTTAACTCAGCACGCTACAAGATGCCGTAGAATCAGGAGCAAATGGGAATGAACGGAAATGAAGTGCTGACCCGGAATATTGACAAGATCCACACGACCGAGATGGGTATTGACAGGATAAAGCGTAATCTGGGACTGGCGGATTTTGACGTCGTGGAATACTGCAAAGCGCTGATTGCGTACAGGGCGTGCCGCGCTTACCAGCGGGGTAAAAACTGGTACTGTGAAATCGGGAATGTGCGGCTGACGATCCATTCCCGCAGTTACACGATCATCACGGCGCACATGATAAAGTGAATTTCGGGACGACGGAGGAAATGCAGATGAATGAAAGACCGGAACTGAATCGGGAACTGAATGGAATGACCTTTCGGAATTTCTACTATCTGAAACAGGAACTTGTTGAGTTTTGCAGAGAGAACGCCCTGCCTGTTTCGGGCGGCAAGATCGAACTGACAGACAGGATCGCCTGCTTTCTGGATACGGGAAAGGTGCTGCTAGGAAAGTGATTTTACAGACAATAAGGAGTGTTTACAATGAAAGATACAAACAAGATAATGGACAATTTACTGGACACCTGCAAGCTGTTTGCTGCTACCATTCTTGTGGCGGTGTTGCTGCTCACCTTTGCGGGCTGCGAAAAAGGGCGGGCCAACGATGCACCCACCCAGACGATTCCCACCACACAGCAGACAACCCAGCCGGAAACGACCCAGGCACCCACGATAAAGGAAACCACCCCGGCAGTCGAGACCGTACCGACGGCAGAGACGACGGCCAGCACGGAGGAAGCGTGGAAAATCGAGTTTGAGAAGAGCCTGCTGGAAAACTACGGCGTCACGCCGGAATACTATGAAGACCTGGGCAATGGAATCTATCAGGTCTACGTGAATATCGACGGAAAAGTCGTTCCCTACGTTGTGGTGGATTCCGCGACCGGTGATTATCACGGATAAGCCCTTGCCTTTGCCGATGAATGCAAAAAGCCCGGAATATGTTGAGAACCAACATGTTCCGGGCTTTGTCCATATCAGGAAATCTCCCTGCTGCACTTATTTTTTCCGGACGAAAAGGACGCCCAGAGTGCCGGGGCCGCAGTGGCAGGAGACAGTGCATCCGGCCAGCGTTTCGTAAACCTTGTGGAAGTGACCGTAGGTGGACACGGCCTCCATAACGGCTTCATGGCACTCGTCGCTGACACCGGTGTGGGTGATGAAGAGAATGCCGTCGTCCAGATCGTCCCGGCCGTCAAGACGGTCTTTGACGTAGTTTGCCAGACACTTGGCGTATTTTCCGCGATACTTTTTCGCAACGCCCATCTTGCCGTCCTTCACCTCGATGCAGGGCTTCAGGTTCAGAAGGTTCGCGCCAAGTGCGGCGGCGGAGGAGCAGCGGCCGCCCCTGACCAGATAGTCCAGCCTGTCCACGAGGAAGCTGGCTTCCACACGGGAGGTGAAGTCGTCCAGCTCCCGCTTCAGCTCGTCCAGAGATGCGGCGGTTTTCGCCAGCTCGCAGGCTTTCAGCACCACCAGGCCCTGACCGGTGGACAGGTTCCGGGAGTCAACCACCCGGACGTTTTCAAAATCCTCCGCGGCAATGCAGGCATGGCGGTACGTAGAGGAAAAGTCCGAGCTGATGCAGATATGCACCACGCCGTCATATTCGCCCGCATATTTCGTGAAATGCTCCTGATATTCGCCGACGCTGACGGCGGAGGTGGAGCAGAGGTCGCCGCCTGCGGCGACGTGGGCGAAAATTTCGGCGGGGGTGATGGTCACGCCGTCAATATATCCCGTCCCGGCCTTGATGACCGTCAGTGGGGTGATGGCGATGTTGTATTCTTTCAGAATGTCAGCGGAAAGGTCGCAGGTGCTGTCAGCCGTGATTTTGATGTTCATAACAGTTCTCCTATCGGTTTGTTGGTTTGACGATGGGGTTTGTCCCCATCATGAAGCAGCAGGGTTCCGTGTCCTTCCGGCGCAGATAGTCCGCACCCCAGTCCCGCATGGCTACGAGAACGGGCATCAGACTGCGGCCGGTTTCCGTCAGGGAGTATTCCACCTTGGGCGGGATGACGGGATACACCTCCCGGTGAACCAGACCATTGGCTTCCAGTTCCCGCAGCTGCTGGGTCAGCATTTTTGGCGTCGCGCCCTTGATGACCTGACGCAGTTCCGAAAAACGGAGGATGCCCTGAGAAAGGTGCCATAAAATCAAAGCCTTGTATTTTCCGCCGATAAGCTCCAGCGTGGCTTCCACCGGGCAGTTGCCTTCCTTTGCCATTCCGTCACCTCCTTACGGTATCCAAAAGGGAAGTATGGCACATAATAGTGCATACTTGTTTTTTTGGATTATCATGGTAGAATGGTATCATAAATGAAGGGAATAGTCAATGAATTTATCCGAAATACGGGTTCATTTGCGGATTCCCCTGAAATGGAGGGAGAATCATGAAACTCAAATTCAATGTCACCGGCATGACCTGCGCGGCCTGTTCCGCCCGGGTGGAGAAGGTGACGAACGCCGTGCCGGGCGTGGAAAAAGCGGAAGTGAATCTTCTTGCGGGAACCATGCAGGTGGAGGCGGAAAACGGGGACGTTGTTCCTGCCATCATCAAAGCGGTGCAGGACGCGGGCTATAATGCCGCCCTGCCCGGTGAAAAGAAAACGGACAAGGCAGAGGCCGCCCCGGCGGAAGCCGCTTTGAAGGAAATGAAAAAGAGGATCATCGGCAGCGCAATTTGTCTGGTGGTGCTCATGTACTTCACCATGGGACACATGATCGGACTGCCCGCACCCCACTGGTACCACGGCGTGAAGAACGCGCTGGTTGCGGCGCTGCTGCAATTTTTTCTGACCCTTCCTGTGGTGTACCTGAACCGGGTGTACTACAGCAGAGGACTGAAAGCCCTGTGGCACCGTGCGCCCAACATGGATTCCCTGATCGCCGTTGGCTCTTTGACCGCGCTGGGCTATGGCGTGGCGGCGCTGTTCCGCATGGCCTACGGCATGGGACATGAGGACTGGGAACTGGTGCAGTCCTACAGCGAGAACCTGTATTTTGAATCCGCGGCCATGATCTTGACGCTGATAACATTGGGTAAATTTCTGGAGACCCGCGCCAAGGGCAAGACCGGCGACGCCATCCGTTCGCTGATGGATCTAAGCCCCAAGACCGCCTCTGTGCGGAGAAACGGGGAGATCGTGGAGATCCCCGTGGAGCAGGTGGCTGTGGGCGATGTGGTCATCGTCCGCTCCGGCAGCAGCATTCCCGTGGACGGAACCGTGTTGGAAGGCCGGGCGTCCGTTGACCAGAGCGCCCTCACGGGCGAAAGCGTCCCCGTGGAAAAGGGCGCGGGGGACAAGGTCGCTGCGGCAACGGTCAACACCGAAGGGTATCTGGAATTCCGGGCGGACAAGGTGGGCGAGGATACCACTCTGGCGCAGGTCATCCGCATGGTGGAGGACGCGGGCGGCTCCAAAGCGCCCATCGCCCGGCTGGCGGACAAGATCGCGGGCGTGTTCGTTCCGGTGGTCATGAGCATTGCGGCGCTGACGTTCATCGTCTGGATGATCGCGGGATACGGACTGGAAATCTCACTGAATCGCGCCATTTCCGTGCTGGTGATCTCCTGCCCCTGCGCGCTGGGGCTGGCCACGCCGGTGGCCATCATGGTCGGCACCGGCCGGGGAGCCAAGATGGGCGTGCTGTTCAAGAACGCCGAAGCGCTGGAAAACCTGCACCGGGTGGACACCGTGGTGCTGGACAAGACCGGCACCCTCACCACCGGCAAGCCGGAGGTGACGGACGTCCTCCCCGGCGCGGTCAGCGGGGAAGCGCTGATGCGGATCGCTGCTGCGCTGGAAAGCAAGTCCGAGCATCCCTTTGCCAAGGCTATTCTGAATAAGATGGGCAGTGAAACTTACCCTGTCGCGGAGGACTTTGAAACCCTTCCCGGCCGGGGCGTATCCGGCATCGTGGACGGCGTGCGGTGCTACGGCGGCAACGGCCGGCTGATGGAGGAGCTGGGCGTTAAAGTCCCGGTCATGCCGGAGCTTGCCAATCAGGGAAAGACGCCCCTGCATTTTGCCAATGAAAAGGGCGATTATCTCGGAACTGTTGCCGCCGCCGACGTGCTGAAAGCCGATTCTCAGGCCGCCGTGCAGGCTATGACAAAAATGGGACTTGACGTAGTGATGCTTACAGGCGATAATGAAGCTACGGCCAAGGCCATTGCCCGGAAGGCGGGCATTGCCCATGTGATCTCCGACGTGCTGCCCACGGACAAGGCCGGGGCGGTCGGAAAATTGCAGGCGGAGGGGCACCGGGTGCTCATGGTGGGCGACGGCATCAACGACGCGCCTGCACTGGTCAGCGCCGATGTGGGCATGGCCATCGGCGCAGGAACGGACATTGCCATCGAGTCGGCGGACGTGGTGCTGATGACAGGTTCCCTTGCCGCCGTCAGCGGCGCGGTGGAGCTGAGCAAGGCCACCATCCGCAATATCCGGCAGAATCTGTTCTGGGCATTTTTCTACAACACTCTGGGAATTCCCCTCGCCGCCGGTGTGCTGTTCCTGCCCCTGGGGCTGAAGCTCAGCCCGATGTTCGGCGCGGCGGCCATGAGCCTGAGCAGCGTGTTCGTGGTGACGAATGCTCTGCGTCTGCGCCTGTTCAAACCGAAGACTTCCCCCTCTGTGGTGGAAGCCCCGAAACACGAAGAAATCAAAACCAAGGAGGATACAATTATGAAAACGGTTATCAAGGTCAATGGAATGATGTGCGGTCACTGCAAGGCTCACGTGGAAACTGCCTGCAAGGGTGTTCCCGGCGTGACGGACGCCGTTGTGGATTTGGATGCGAAGAATGTCACCGTCACCGGCGACGCCGATGTGGCGGCGCTGAAGAAGGCCATCACCGACGCAGGCTACGAGGTGGTGGAGTAAGTCATGAGAGAGGACTTCTGGTTTGATTCCTGCGGTGCAGGGAGGATTCACGTCTGCCGCTGGATGCCGGAGGGAGAGCCGAAGGCGGTGTTCCAGATCGTCCACGGCATTGCGGAGGTGGCGGAGCGCTACGACGCATTCGCCCAGGTGCTGGCGCAGCGGGGCTTCGTCGTGGTGGCTGACGACCACATGGGTCACGGCGAGTCTGTAGGCGAAGGGGACACCAATGGCTACTTCACCGGCGGCTGGTTCAGCGCCGTGGCGGACAGCTATCATCTGCTGGAACTGACAAAGGCGGAATTCCCGAACCTTCCCTATGTCCTGTTCGGTCATTCCATGGGTTCCTTCATGGCGAGGACCATTCTGTGCAAGTACCCGGACAGCGGCATTGACGCTGCCATCATCTGCGGCACCGGCTGGCAGCCTGCTTTTGCGCTGCCCGCCGTCATCAAGGTGGTGGAGAGCGTGTGCAAAAAGGTGGGGGAGACCAACCCCGACGAGGCCCTCCACAAGCTGGTGTTCGGCGGCTACAACCGAAAGGTGGAGCATCCCCGCACGGAATTCGACTGGCTGACCCGGGACACCAGGATCGTGGACGCCTACATCGCCCATCCCATGTGCGGCTTCACCGAAACGACGGGGCTGCTGCGGGATCTGATGACGGGCATCCGCTACATCGAGAAGGCGGAGAGCCTTGCCGCCATGCGCAAGGAACTGCCCGTGTTCTTCATTGCGGGCGGGGACGACCCTGTGGGCAACTACGGCAAGGGCGTCCGTCAGTCGGCTGACGCTTTCCGTAAGGCGGGGATGGCGGATGTCTCGGTGCACATTTACCCGCTGTGCAGGCATGAAATTCTCAACGAGATCAACCGGGAAGAGGTCTACGGGGACATTCTCCAATGGCTGTCCTCCCACATGAAAAAAAGTTTGCCGTAAGCCTAATTAGTCCGATTTATTGGACAGATAGCGTGCTATACTATGGCCAGAAACCAAAAGGAAAGGTTGATGGCTATGTTTCAGATGCGTTATGTAGGCGGACACGTTCAGGTGTATGACAAAAGCGGCAAGTTCCTGTTCTCGGCGGATACCGAACGGGAGGCCAGAGAAGAGATGGAGGATTATGCGGAATCTGCGGCTTGATATTTGCTACGACGGCACCCGCTACCGGGGCTGGCAGCGTCTGCCCGGAAGGGACGACACCATTCAGGGCAAGCTGGAAACAGCCCTTTCCCGGATTCTGGAGGAACCGATCGAGGTCAGCGGCAGCGGCCGCACCGACGCCGGGGTACATGCGCTGCATCAGGCGGCGAATTTCCACTGCGAAAGCGCCATGCCGTCGGAGGAGATTTTGTCCAAACTGCGGCAGTATCTTCCCGAGGATATCGGCATATATTCCTGTGTGGACGTGCCGCCCCGGTTCCATGCCCGCCTGAACGCCCGCGCCAAGACCTACCGCTACCGTATCTGGAATTCCCGGGAGCCGTGCGTTTTTCAGCGGCGGTACGTTGTGGTCATGCCGGAACGCCTTGACTTAAACGCCATGCGCCGCGGGGCGGCACTGCTGACGGGGGAGCATGATTTCTCCGCGTTCTGCGGCAATGCGAGAATGAAAAAGTCCACCGTGCGCCGAATCGATTCCATCGACATTCAGCGGCAGGGGGAGGAAATCCAAATTCTGTTCACCGGTAACGGCTTTCTTTACAACATGGTGCGGATTCTGGTCGGCACGCTGGTGGAGGTCGGCAGGGGAGAGCGGGAAACGGAGAGCATTCCGTCGCTGTTCGGCGGCAAGCGGGAGGACGCGGGCTTCCTGGCTCCGGCGCAGGGACTGTGCCTGATGGAGGTAGTGTATTGAACATTCAGATTTTCGGCAAAAGCAAATGCTTTGACACCAAGAAGGCGGAACGCTACTTCAAGGAGCGGCGCATTCCATTCCAATCCATAGACCTGAAAACATATGGCATGTCCGGCAGGGAATTTGACAGTGTTCTCCGGGCGGTGGGCGGCATTGACAACCTCATCGACTGGGACGGTAAATCCCCGGACATCACCCTCATGAAGTACATGGACGACACCCGGGCGAAGGAAGACAAGGTTTTCGACAACCCCGCCCTGATGAAAACGCCCGTAGTGCGCAACGGCAAACAGGCCACGGTGGGTTACTGCCCGGAAGTCTGGGCGGCGTGGGAATAACATAATCGATCACGAAAGCGGTTCTCTAAAAATGGAGAGCCGCTTTTTTTATCATTTTTCCGATTTTTCTCTTGCAGTTTCAACAAAAAAGTGGTATGCTAGGAGGACAAAATGACCAAATACATCGACGGCCTGAATCGAATCGTCTGGGGGGCGCCCGCGTTGGTGCTGATCGTGGGCGTGGGGCTTTACCTGAGCCTGCGGCTTCGCTTCGCCCAGCTGACGCTGTTCCCCAGAGCATGGAGGCGCTTTCTTTCCATGCTTCGCCCGGGACGGAAAAGCGGGAACGGGGTGACGCCCTTTCAGGCGCTGTGTACGGCGCTGGCGGCGACCGTAGGGACGGGAAATATCGTCGGCGTTGCCGGTGCCATCTGTCTCGGCGGGCCGGGGGCCATTTTCTGGATGTGGATTTGCGGCGTTCTCGGGATGGTCACGAAATACGCGGAGGTCACGCTGGCGCTTCGCTACCGGGTGAAAACCCCGGCGGGGTGGATCGGCGGCCCCATGTATGTGATCACTCAGGGCTTGGGGACGAAATTTACACCTATGGCCGTCGCTTACTGCGTGTTCGGCGTGGTTGCGGCCTTTGGCGTGGGAAACGCCACTCAGATCAACGCTGTGATCTCCGGCGTAAACGATGTGGTGACCCGCTTCGGCGGCGAACAGACCAGACTTGGAAACCTTGTGATGGGACTGATTCTGGCCGCACTGGTGGGCGCGATGCTCCTTGGGGGCGCGAGACGCATCGGTATTGTGGCCGAGCGGCTGGTGCCGTTCATCTCCGCTGCATATATTCTGCTCTGCACGGTGATGCTGGCGCTGTGCTGGCGGGAGATTCCGGCGGCGTTCGCGTCGATCGCGGCGGGGGCGTTTTCTCCCCGGGCGGTGACAGGCGGGGCTTTGGGTTCTGCCTATCAGGCGCTTCGCATCGGATGCAGCCGCGGGGTGTTTACCAACGAGGCTGGCATGGGTACCGCGTCCATCGCCCACGCTTCGGCGGAGGTTTCCCACCCGGCGGAACAGGGGCTGATGGGCATTATGGAGGTTTTTCTCGATACCATCCTCATGTGCACACTGACAGCGCTGGTCATTCTCGTCAGCGGCGTGCCGGTTCCCTACGGCAGAGACGTGGGCGTGGAGCTGACGACGAAGGCGTTTGCTGCTGTCTATGGCGATTTTGCGCCGGTTTTCATTGCCGTGGCCCTCGTCTGCTTTGCCTTTGCCACGGTGCTTGGCTGGGGGCTGTACGGTGCGCGGTGCGCCCAGTTCCTCTTTGGCGCCCGGGCGTGGAAGTTTTTTGTTGCGGCGCAGATGGCCGCGGTGGTCGCCGGAGCATGCCTGCAAACCGGCGTCGTCTGGTCGGCGGCGGAGGCCGTCAACGGCCTGATGGTGATTCCCAATTTGACAGCTTTGGCGATACTCACCCCGGAGGTGGTTCGCCTTACGAAAGAATATCAGAAATCCGGCGGAAGTACCGCCGGTGGAGGTAGTTATGCAGATATCCATCAACGCAAACCGGTGTGAACCCTCTCCCATGCGGAAGTTCCATCCCTACGCCGTGGAGGCCGAGAAGAAGGGCAAGAAGATCTATCACCTGAACATCGGACAGCCCGACCTGCCCACGCCCACGGCTTACTATGACGCCGTGCGGAACTTTGACCGCAAGACGCTGGCCTATGCCGAGTCTCCCGGTATGCCTGTGCTCATTGACGCTGTGCGGGGCTATTATCACAAACTGGGGGTTGACTTGGCGCCCAACGACGTCCTCATCACCACCGGCGGCAGTGAGGCGCTGCTGATGACCTGCCTGAGCATCCTCGACCCCTATACCGAGGTCATCATCCCCGAGCCGTATTACCCCAACTACACCACCTTCGTCCATGCGGCCGGCGGCGTTATCCGTGCCCTGCCCACCAACCCGTGGGAGGGCTACCGCTACGCCAAGCGGGAGCGCATCGAGAGCCTGATCACCAAGAACACCCGCGCCATCCTGATCACCAACCCCGGCAACCCCACAGGCGTTGTCCTCGACCAGAAGGAAATGCGGATGATCGCCGACATTGCCAAGGAGCACGACCTGTTCCTGATCTGTGACGAGGTTTACCGGGAATTCTGCTACGACGACAAATTTGGCGTGCCGACCATGGCGCACTTCCGGGATATCGACGAGAACCTCGTCATCATCGACTCCGCCTCCAAGCGGTTTTCCGCCTGCGGCGCGCGGGTGGGCTGTGTTGTGACCCGGAACAAGGAGCTGCAGGCGGCGCTGCTGAAATTCTGCCAGTCCCGCCTGTCCGTCGCCACCATTGACCAGATCGGAGCAGCGGCGCTGTATACGGTGGATCCTGCGTTCTTCCGTCAGAGCAAGGAGGAATACCGCCGCCGCCGGGATACGGTGATCTCCAAGCTGCGCCAGATTCCCGGCGTGGTGGTGGAGGAACCCATGGGCGCGTTCTACGTCATGGCGAGCCTGCCGGTGGACGACGCGGACAAGTTCCAGTACTGGCTGCTGGAGAACTTCGACCATCAGGGGGACACCGTTATGTTCGCCCCCGGCGCACCCTTCTACGAGACCCCCGGCAAGGGCATCAACGAGGTGCGTATCGCTTACGTCCTCAAGCAGGAAGATCTGGAGCGGGCAATGGACGTGCTGGCCTTCGGTATCTCCGAATACCAGCGTAAGGTCATGAAAATCACCCCCGCCCCTGTGGGTTAATTGGATATTCCGATGCCGGACAAGCACAAGCTGCCTGTCCGGCATTTTTTCGCCCCAAAACCCTACGGCATCACATCCGCGCTTCGACTGCTTGTTCTCCCGGGAAACGGTATACTGTAGCCAAACCGGGAAAGGGGAGAAGCGAAATGCTAAAACGGCTTGTATTTGCTTTATTGGTGGTCGGACTGCTGCTGGGAGGTGCCGTCCCGGCTTATGCCGCCCAGACGGGTTCTATCCGGGTGGTTCCGGAGACGAAGCCGCCCGCCGACAGCGCCGTGACGCTGTACCATGCGGGCGTCGAGGCGGACGGCGGCTACTGGCTGGATGATGTTTACGGCGGGGGACTGGTAAGGTGGGGAGACCTGCCGTCTCTGACGCTGGCGTCGTGGCTGGCGGAGCATGAGGCAGCGGAGGGGACAACGGTTCCCTTTGACGCGGAGGGCAGTGCCACGTTTTCCAACCTGTCGCCGGGGCTGTATCTTATCAAACAGACCGGGATTTCAGCCGGGAATGACGCGATACCGCCATTTGTGATCGAGCTGCCCTACGAGGATATCTGGGAGATCACCGTTCGACCACAGTCGATGACTGGTGCTCAGGAGCCGCCCCCCACGGGACAGGAGCCGACGCCAATCATTGCCGCGCTGGTGCTGGTGGTTTCAGGAATGGGCCTGCTGGGAGTGGCTGCCCACACGAAGCGGAAGCGCGTTGCGGGCTGACAAGTGCTTCCACCCTCTCGCAGCTGCGCATCTTTTGGGAATTTTTTCTTGTATGGAGGGCACAAATGTGGTACACTTATGCCATCCGATAGAGAGGTGGAATGCGTGTGAAAAAGGTTTTTCTTGGCCTCACGGCGGCCACGATTTTGTACGCCATCTACAACGTCATTATTGACATAAGAGATGGCGTGTTTGACGGCCTCACCATTGGGGGGTTGCTGTTCCTGCTGCTGGTTGCGGGGGTGTTTGGCTTCCTCGCTTGGCTGTTTGACGGCAAATCCCCGGTGAAACGGACGGCAGAACAGGCAAAAAACGTCGTGAAGCAGGAGCAGGAAAAGTTTGACGCTTATGTGAGCTATTCGCCTGCCATCAAGCGGCGGATATGGAAGTTCCGGATCATTGGTCTGGTTCTGGTCGCGCTGGCGGTGTGGCTCTGTATTGCCGGGAACTGGGATACCATCCCGGTGTCCATTGCAACCGTGATTCTGATTATCGGCATTGCGGTGTTCAACATGGGTTCTCCGGCGGACTACAACGCCATGACGGACGGCGGAGCCATGATCGCCATGGATGTCCCCCGGAAGATCGAGGAGTTTCACCGCGCGTTTCAGAACGAAAAAACGCCCCTCGGTTCTGCGTATCTGGGAAAATTCTCCACAAGTCCCTATACCAGCCTGATTTTCGGGCCGAATGTCCGGGGAGAGTTTCTGTACTTTTACCTGAATCGCGACGGGATGATCGGCTACGTTGGCTATTCCATGCTGGACTCTACCATTTCGGAGCGACTGACGGAACCTCGTTTTCCGGCGGAAGCGGACGCGGGGGAAGACCTTGCGGGGCATCTGGTCTATCATTCGGACGTCTTTCTGATGCGGGAATGGCTTCAGAAGAGCCTTGAACATTTCGTGAAAACCGGCACGATTCTGCCCTTCCGGGAGATCTCTCCCTCTCAGATTTACACCTTCAGCGAGGATTTCAAGCTGACGGGGCAGCATTTCACCGTTCAGGATACGGACGGAAACACCCTCTACACCGTGGACGGCACAGCGCCGCTGGTGAAGCTGCGGGTGCTGGATAACTATGACCGTGAGGTTTTCACCATGACCAAGCAGTTGGGGCACGCGCTGGCTACATACAAGTTCTATCAGGACGGTGAACTTTACGGCACGCTGGAAAAGCAGTTTGATCTGGTGCGGGACCGCTTCACAATGGAGGTGACGGAGGGAACACTGGAGCTGCGGGAGTACAGCGGCACCGTCGGTCACAACTACAAGGTCACGCTCAACGGCGAGATTCTGGGCACCATCATGGACGACATGGACTTGACCGTCGAAAACGCGGTGTTTGACAACGCCTATCTGATCGTCTACCGCCCTGACAAGCTGCCGCTGCTGGTGTGCATGGCCGTGATGGCCGCCCGGGAGCTGGCGAGAGACAAAGAGGGTGCTGTTACAAACCAGATGTAGGAGGAAAAGAGAGATGAAAAAGGGAATTGCACTGATCGCGGCGCTTGTCCTCAGCGTTTTGCTGCTGGGATGTGAGGAAGCGGTGACCTATGCCACCGCCGACGACGCCAAGGCGGCGCTGAATGGACAGGGCGTTATCACCATCGACGGTGATTTTTCGGAACCCAATCAGGCCAGCGACATCCGCGTGAACAACGTTTTTGCCGGATTTATGCGGGAGACGGGGCTTATCAACGGCAAATGGACGATTTCTGCGAACTACGAGGAGTGGTTTTACGCCAAGTACGTCACCGGCGAACCGGTGAACCACCAGGAGGGCGTCAATTCCGGCTCCACCCTGGGCTTTTATGACATGGACGGCAACTGTCTCGGCTATGCCCAGGAGCGGGTGGATCCGAACTGGGACAACGCCTATATCGTCTATTTCCTCGACCCGGATTTCACCCCCATCGGGCTGTACGCTTCGGAGGACTGCAAGACGCTGTGGGACGACAGCGAAACCGTGCTGGCCGAGGGCGATATCGATTGGAGCTATTCCAGCGATATGTGTACCATCACCATCACCCCCACCGGCGGCAAGGATGTTCCCATCTTTGCGAAAATTGCCATGTATGTCAAATTGTACTATGAAGCGAACATGCTGAAAATGTGATTCCATGACAAATGCCCCCAATATGCACAGTAAGCGTGCATATTGGGGGCATTGTGATATTTTCCTAGACGCGGGTGAACTCGTAATTTTCGAATTTCAGCTGATCGCCTACATCCACGCCAAAGGGCAGCAGTGCGATGGCGACCTCGGAGACAACGCCGGTATCATCGTACCTGACGTAAGCGTAATCGCCGCGAATGTCCGTGACGGTGCAGAGCATAGTGACCGACCTCCTTAGCGGATGAAGTGGGTGGGGGAGACGGGATCAAGCTCCGGAAGACCGAATTTCTCCCTGCCAAGGGCGATGGACTTCATCAGAAAAGTCATGTTCTTAGCCAGATTCCGGACGGTGGCGATGCCCTCCAAGTCCTGCGCCGCTTCGCCGGGGGCGCGGCCGTGGACACTGTTCCAGTAATGGCTGGACGCGACGGGCATTCCGCTGATGGTGAAATACTTGTTCAGCTCGTCAAAGGTGGCAGAGCAGCCGCCCCGGCGGGCAACCACCACGGACGCGCCGACCTTCATCCGCTTGTCAAAGCCGGTGCTGTAGAACAGCCGATCCAGAAACGCCACCAGCGTAGCATTTGCGGAAGCATAATAAACCGGGCTGGCGGCCACCAGACCATCGGCCTGACGAAACGCTTCCGCCGCCTGATTGACCGCGTCGTCAAAGACGCACTTGCCGGTTTCCCGGCAGCTTCCGCAGGCGATGCAGCCCCGGATGGGCTGATTGCCCACGTGGAGAATTTCGGTTTCGACGCCCTCGGCGGTGAAGACTTCCGCCATCTGGGAAAGGGCATAGGCCGTATTTCCGTTTGCTTTGGGGCTTCCGTTGAGCAGCAGTACCTTCATATCATTCCTCCAGAAAAGTTTGGAAAACCCGCCCCCGTTACCGGGGACGGGCTTTTTTGTCAGTGCAGGATCGGAAGTACGGGAGATTAGTCCTTGTACATCTCGACCAGCTTGTTCAGATGCTCCCAGCGCTCCTTGGCGGCAGCCTCGTTCTTGGCGAACAGATCGGTTGCACGCTCGGGGAACTCGCGGGTCAGACGGCTGTAACGAGCCTCGTTCATCAGGAACTCCTGATAGCCGTCCTTCGGAGCCTTGCTGTCCAGCTGGAACTTGCCGGTCTCCTTGGAAGGATCGAAGCGGAACAGGTTCCAGTAGCCGCACTCAACGGCCTTCTTCATCTCGGCCTGGCAGTTGGTCATGCCGCCCTTGATGGAGTGCATCTCACAGGGAGCGTAGCCGATGATGAGGGACGGGCCATGGTAAGCCTCGGCTTCGGTGATGGCCTTGATGGTCTGAGCGGGGTTGGCGCCCATAGCGACCTGAGCGACGTAAACGTAGCCGTAGCTCATCGCAATCTCAGACAGGGACTTCTTCTTGGTCTCCTTACCGGCAGCCGCGAACTGAGCGACCTGACCGATGTTGGAAGCCTTGGAGGCCTGTCCGCCGGTGTTGGAGTAAACCTCGGTGTCGAAGACGAAGACGTTGACGTCCTTGTTCTGTGCCAGCACATGGTCAACACCGCCGAAGCCGATGTCGTATGCCCAGCCGTCGCCGCCGAAGATCCACACGGACTTCTTGGACAGATATTCCTTCTTGGACAGGATGTCCTTCACGGTGTCGCAGCAGACCTTGGCTTCCAGATTCTCGATCAGAGCCTTGGTAGCAGCCTTGTTGGCCTCGCCGTCGTTGTAGGTGTCCAGCCAAGCCTGGCAAGCGGCCTTGCGTTCGTCGCAGGTGGTCTTCTCCATGACTTCCTTGACCTTGTTAGCCAGAGACTCACGGATGACGGCCTGAGCGGTGTACATACCCAGACCATGCTCGGCGTTGTCCTCGAACAGGGAGTTCGCCCATGCGGGACCACGGCCTTCAGCGGTCACGGTGTAGGGAGAGGTAGCGGCGGGACCGCCCCAGATGGAGGAGCAGCCGGTGGCGTTGGAGATGTACATCCGATCGCCGAACAGCTGGGTCACCAGACGGGCGTAGCTGGTCTCGGCGCAGCCGGCGCAGGAGCCGGAGAACTCCAGCAGAGGCTTGCGGAACTGAGAACCCTTGACGGTGTTGTCCTGCATGTCCTTCTTCTCGCTGACCTTGGAGACCATGTAGTTGAAGACTTCCTGCTCAGGCAGCTCGTTCTCCTGAGGAACCATGGTGATGGCCTTGGTGGGGCAGACGCCGACGCAGACGCCGCAGCCCATGCAGTCCAGAGGAGACACGGCCATGATGTACTTGTAGACGCCCTTGCCCTTGCCGGCCTTGACATCCACCAGACGGGCGTTCGCGGGAGCGGCAGCGGCCTCTTCAGCGGTCAGCGCGTAGGGACGGATGGTAGCATGGGGGCAGACGTAAGCACAGTTGTTGCACTGGATGCACTTGGTCTCGTCCCAGTGAGGAACGGTAACGGCAACGCCGCGCTTCTCATAAGCGGAAGCACCCAGGGGGAACTGGCCGTCGGGCAGATCGGCGAAGGCGGAAACGGGCAGGCTGTAGCCGTCCATTCTGCCGATGGGGTTCAGGATGGTCTTGACGACCTTGACGGTGTCGGGACGGCCCTCCAGAACGGTCTCGGGCTTGTGATCCTCAGCGGTAGCCCAGGAGGCGGGAACATCGACCTTGTGGTAAGCGGTAGCGCCCACATCGATGGCGTTCCAGTTCTTCTCGACGACGTCGCGGCCCTTCTTCAGGTAGGAGTGCTCGGCAGCGTCCTTCATGTACTTGATGGCATCCTCAGCGGGCATGACCTTCGCCAGAGAGAAGAAAGCGGACTGCAGGATGGTGTTGGTACGCTTGCCCATGCCGACCTTGATGGCCAGATCGATAGCGTCGATGGTGTACAGCTGAATGTTGTTGTTGGCGATGTAGCGCTTGGAAGCGGCATCCAGATGATGCTCCAGCTCCTCCAGATTCCACTGGCAGTTGATCAGGAACACGCCGCCGGGCTTGACGTCCTGAACGATCTTGAAGCCCTTGGTGATGTAGGAGGGGTTGTGGCAGGCAACGAAGTCAGCCTTGTTGATGTAGTAGGGAGACTTGATGGCCTTGTCGCCGAAACGCAGGTGAGAAACGGTGACGCCGCCGGTCTTCTTGGAGTCGTACTGGAAGTAAGCCTGTACGTACTTGTCGGTGTGGTCGCCGATGATCTTGATGGAGTTCTTGTTGGCGCCGACGGTGCCGTCGCCGCCCAGACCCCAGAACTTGCACTCGATGGTGCCTTCCGCGGCGGTGTTGGGGGAGACTTTCTCGTCCAGAGACAGGTGGGTCACATCGTCCACGATGCCGATGGTGAACTCGTTCTTGGGGGCGTCCTTAGCCAGCTCTTCGTAGACGGCAAAGACGGAAGCGGGGTGAGTATCCTTGGAACCCAGACCGTAACGGCCGCCGATGACGGTGACGTCGTTCCGGCCGGCCTTGGCCAGAGCCATGACCACGTCCTGATACAGAGGCTCGCCCTGAGAGCCGGGCTCCTTGGTGCGGTCCAGAACAGCAATCTTCTTGGCGGTGGCGGGGATGGCCTCCAGCAGCTTCTCAGCGCAGAAGGGACGGAACAGGCGGACCTTGACAACGCCGACCTTCTCACCGTGGGCGTTCAGGTAGTCGATGACTTCCTCGGCCACGTCGTTGATGGAGCCCATGGCGACGATGATGCGGTCAGCATCGGGAGCACCGTAGTAGTTGAACAGCTTGTAGTCGGTGCCCAGCTTCTCGTTGACCTTGTTCATGTACTTCTCGACCACTGCGGGCAGTGCCTGATAGTACTTGTTGCAGGCCTCACGATGCTGGAAGAAGATATCGTCGTTCTCGTGGGAGCCGCGCATTGCGGGACGCTCGGGGTTCAGGGAGTGCTTGCGGAACGCCTCAACGGCATCCATGTTGCACATTTCCTTCAGATCCTCGTAATCCCAGATAGCGACCTTCTGGATCTCGTGGGAGGTACGGAAGCCGTCGAAGAAGTTGATGAAGGGAACGCGGCCTTCGATGGCGGACAGGTGAGCGACAGCGCCCAGATCCATGACTTCCTGCACGTTGGTCTCGCACAGCATGGCAAAACCGGTCTGACGGCAGGCGTAGACGTCGGAGTGGTCACCGAAGATGTTCAGAGACTGAGTAGCGACGGTACGGGCGGAGACGTGGAAAACTGCGGGCAGCAGCTCACCGGCGATCTTGTACATATTGGGGATCATCAGCAGCAGACCCTGAGAAGCGGTGTAAGTGGTGGTCAGAGCACCGGCAGCCAGAGAGCCGTGGACAGTACCGGCGGCACCGGCCTCGGACTGCATCTCGACGACCTTGACGGTGTTGCCGAAGATGTTCTTCCGACCGGCGGCAGACCACTGATCCACGTTGTCAGCCATGGGGCTGGACGGGGTGATGGGGTAGATGCCAGCGACCTCGGTAAAGGCATAGCTGACGTGGGCGGCAGCGGTATTGCCGTCCATGGTTTTGAATTTTCTAGCCAAAATGAATACCTCCTAAAGTATTTCTAATTTTGTCGACCCCATTGTACCACTTTTCATGCAATTTGTAAAGCCATCAAACGACACTCATACAAAAAATTCACGCATTTCCACGGGAAAGATATGGAAAAGCTGTAAAGTCCGCGGCCGGGGAAACCAAAAAGGGATTGCCTTTTCCCGAAGAATGGAGTATGATGAAAAACAAGAGAGAAAAGGGGGACGGAAACATGATCTGCAGCGTCCGAACGCTGGGTATCTCCGGGATACAGGGCAGCGCCGTCACGGCGGAGTGCTACATTTCTCAGGGACTTCCCGGCTTTGATATCGTGGGACTGCCCGACGCGGCGGTGAAGGAAGCGCGGGACCGGGTGCGGGCAGCGGCGAAGAGCAGTGGACTGTCTTTTCCCGTGAGCCGCATTACGGTGAACCTGGCGCCCGCAAGCCAGAAAAAGGCGGGAACGCACTACGATCTTCCTATTTTATTGAGTATTCTCGCGGCCAGCGGAAGCGTCCGGCGGCCGAAATCCACCAGCGCTTTCCTTGGGGAGCTGAGTCTGGACGGCACCATCCGTCCCATTTCCGGCGTGCTGCCCATGGCGCTTGCCGCCAAGCGGGAGGGGATACAGGCACTGTTCGTCCCGGCGGAGAACGCCCCGGAGGCGACGCTTGCACGGGGGCCTGCGGTGTATCCCATCCATACGGTGGCGCAGCTGGCGGCAGGACTGAACGGGGAGACGACGCTGGAAGAAGAACCGCTGTGGGTGCCCTCCCGTGAGGACACCGTCATGCCGGATTTCAAGGACGTGCTGGGGCAGGAAAACGTAAAGCGGGCGCTGGAGGTCGCGGCGGCGGGCAGTCACAATGTGCTGCTCATTGGCCCTCCCGGCTCCGGCAAAAGTATGCTCAGCAAGCGCCTGCCCTCCATTCTCCCGGATATGACGTGGGAGGAATCGCTGGAGGTCAGTCAGGTGTATTCCGTCGTGGGAATGCTGACGCCTAGCAATCCCCTTGTGACCCAGCGGCCGTTCCGTTCGCCCCATCACACGGTGTCCAATGCCGGACTCGCTGGTGGCGGCTCCAACCCAAGGCCGGGTGAAATCTCCCTCGCCCATAAGGGCGTGCTGTTTCTGGACGAGATGCCGGAATTCCGGAAGGATACGCTTGACTTGATGCGCCAGCCGTTGGAGGACGGAAAGGTCACCATCTCCCGGGTTTCTGGGGCGGTGACATACCCGGCGGAATTTATGCTGGTATGCGCCATGAATCCCTGCAAATGCGGCTGGTACGGTGACCCCTCCGGGCGCTGCCGCTGCTCCCAGCGGGATGTGGAAAATTATCGAAGCCGCATTTCCGGGCCGCTTCTGGACAGAATTGACATTGTGGTGGAGGTTCCCTCCGTCCATTTTGAAGACCTGCGGGAACGGGCGGAAGCGGAGCCGTCGGCGTCGGTGAAGCAGCGGGTCAACGCTGCACGAGACGTCCAGAACCGGCGCTTCGGTTCCGGCGGAATGTGCAACGCCCGGATGGGGCCTGAGGAAATGCGCCGCTACTGCCATCTCAGCGAGGAATGCGCCGAGCTGATGAAGGGTGCGTTTGAAACCATGGGATTGACCGCGAGAAGCTACGACCGTATCCTCAAGGTAGCGCGAACCGTGGCCGATCTGGACGGAAGCGAAGACATTCAGCCCCAGCACATCGCCGAAGCGATTCAGTACCGGGCGGTGAATCTGGGAAATCGATAAACAGGAGGACAAAAATGAAGGAAATTTTTCTATTGAAGCTGGGCGAGATCGTCCTGAAGGGCGCGAACAAGCGCCAGTTTGAGAACAAGCTGCGGCAGAACGTCCGCCGCCGCATGAAGAAGTACGGCAATTTTGACGTGTATATCCTCCAGTCTACGGTGTACGTAGAGCCGATGGACGAGGAAGCGGACGTGGACGGGGCATGGGAAGCCTGCCGTTCCATTTTCGGCGTGGTGAGCCTGTGCCGCTGCCGCCCCTGCGAGAAGGACTTGGACGCGATCTTTGCCGCCATCGAAAACTATCTGGGAGACGATCTGGACTGCGCCCAATCTTTCAAGGTCGAGTCCAAGCGCTCGGACAAGCGCTTTCCCCTGACCTCCATCCAGCTGTCTCAGGAGATCGGCGGACGGCTGGCGGAAGCCCACCCGGGAGTAGAGGTGGACGTGCATCACCCGGACTACACCGTGTACGTGGAGGTGCGGGACCTGTCCGCCTACGTCCACGGCCCCGCCGAACCGGGTGCGGGCGGCCTGCCCACCGGCGTTGGCGGACGGGCGATGGTGCTGCTCTCCGGCGGCATTGATTCCCCTGTGGCGGCCTATATGATGGCGAAGCGTGGCGTGGAGGTGGAAGCCGTTCACTTCTTCTCCTATCCCTACACCTCCCAGCTGGCCAAGGACAAGGTCATCGAGCTTGCCCGGCTGGTGACGAAATACTCCGGGCGGATGACCGTGAACGTGGTGTCCTTCACGGAGATTCAGGAAGCCATCCGGGACAACTGCCCCGAGGAGTTCTTTACCCTGATTATGCGCCGGTTCATGATGGAGATTTCCCAGCGTATTGCCAAGGGCGACGGCTGCGGCGCGCTGATCACCGGCGAAAACCTTGGTCAGGTGGCGTCCCAGACCATGGAGGCCATGACCGTCACCGGCGCGGTGGTGGACATTCCCATTTTCATGCCGCTGGTGGGCATGGACAAGAAGGACATCATTTCCATTGCCCGGGAAATCGGGACACTGGACACGTCGATCCTGCCTTATGAGGATTGCTGCACCGTCTTCACGCCGAAGCATCCCAAGACCAAGCCCACGCTGGGACAGGTCGTGAACGCGGAAAAGAAGCTGGACAGAGAAGCGCTGATCGCCCGCGCGCTGGAAAATGTGGAAAAGATCAAGGTGACGTACCATGATGAGCCTTTGCTGTGATGTGCTGAAAGCGCTTCAGGGGAAAACGCTGGTCACCGCCGAAAGCCTCACCGGCGGCGGCATCGGCGCGGCGCTGACGCAGGTTCCCGGCAGCAGCGAGGCCTACAAGGGCGGCGTCATCTGCTATACCAACTGGGTCAAGGAAAACATTCTGGGCGTGCCGGGAGAGATTCTGGCGCAGGACGGCGCGGTGTCTCTGCGCACGGCAGAGCATCTGGCTTCCGGTGTCCGGGCGCTGCTGAAAGCAGACGCGGCCGTGGCGGTCACGGGTCTGGCCGGCCCCGGCGGCGACGAATTCGGACACAGTGTGGGAACGGTTTTCATCGGCTATCAGGACGCGGCGCATTCCGACGCGAGGGAATATCACTTCTCCGGCGACCGGGAAGCGGTGCGGAACCAGACCATCGAAGCCGCACTGAGACTTGTCCTGGAACACCAAAAGTAAAAAAGCCCTCTGTTTTAGTGGGTGGTCGTAAAACAGATAGTGGAGCGTATCGGTACAGATACGCTCCACTTCTCGTGCCGAAGTACAGCCCCTTGGCTCCCCCTCTGAGGGATGTCCACTTTTCAGGGATACCCCTCACCCTCCGTGTCCATTCTTATGGGTACAGTTTACTTCGCTCGGCCACCTCTCCCAAGGGGAGAGGCAAGAGAGGTGCGATGCAAAGATAAAAATTATGCCCGCTGCTTTCAAAGCAGCGGGCATTTGCTGTGCTCAGGTCGGGTCGTAGTTGACGATGATGTCGTGTTCTCTCAGGGACGCGACGTCGGAAATGGGATTGCCGAACACGTTCACCTGCACCAGACAATAGCTGTCGGCGAGGGAATCAATGTTGCTGATCTGGTTGTAATCCATATAGATATAGGTCAGGGCTTCCATCTTGCTCAGATTGTCCAGACTGGTCAACGCATTGTAAGAGCCGTCAATGGTCTGGAGCTTGCAGCCCTCCGGCCATTCTGGGAGCGCTGTCACCTGATTGGAGGCAAAGCTGAACCGCTCCAGATTGACCAGCGTGGAGAGGGCGGAGATGTCCGTCAGGGTGTTGTTGGAGATATCCAGCTCAACCAGCGTCGTGCAGACGGAAATGGGAGAGACATCCGTCAGCGCATTGTGGTTCACGGACAGACGGGTCAGCACCTGTAAGCTGCTCACGCCGTCCAGACTTGTGATCTGGTTGTTGTCAGCTACCAGCGTCGTCAGTCGGGCGCAGCTGGAAACGGGGGCGAGGGTAGTCAGGGCGTTGTAGGAAACGTCCAGCGTTTGCAGATTGCTCAGACCGTCCAATGCGTCGAGACTGGTCACGGCGTTGTGCTGGAGATTCAGCTCGGTCAGCGTGGTCATGGAGGACAGTACGTCCAGATTCCGGATGGTGTTCTCGCCCAGATTCAGATAGGTAAGGCTCTTTGCGCCGGACAGCTTTTCGATGGTGCTCAGGCCGCATTCTACCATGCTCAGCTCGGTCAGGGCGGGAAGTCCCGCAATGACGGTCAGATCGTCCGGGCTGAACCGGCTGCCGCTGAGGTCGAGAGACGTAAGCTTGGTCAGAGAAGACAGGCTCTCAAGACTGTCGATGTCCTGATTGGCGATGGTCAGCTTTTCCAGATAGGGCATGAACGTCAGGTCGGTGTAGACCTTCGTGTCCTCGGGGACGGTGAATTCCGTGATCTGCCATAGCTGGCTGGTGTAGACGCTGTCGCCGTCTCTTGTGCCGGTCAGCTCCCGCAGAGCCGCTTCCATGGCCGGGTCGGCGAATTTGACTTCCTCAATGACGCCGGTCACAGTGTAGCCCAGAACCGTCAGGGGACTGACAAGGCCGTTATCGCCCACGGCGATGGCGTAAATGGTCGTCTCACCGGCGGGGAGGGTAATGGGGCTTTCGTAAACGGGGTCCTTCACGGAGGGGTATTCACCGTTGGTGGTGTAGTAGAGCTTCCCGGCGGCGTACAGGGTGACGTCGATATACTGGCTGTAGTAGCCCGGCTCGTAGTTGCTGATGGGGGCGTCAGGCCGCTGCGCCTCGATCTCGGCCTTGATGTCCGGGTTCGTGATCTTGTCCAGCAGAGAGACGGCGTCCAGCAGTTTGTCCTGCTCCACGTAGGTCTTGCACAGGGCGGTGAACAGCTCGGCGCTGGGTTCGGAGTTGATGGCATTGGTCAGGGTGTACTCGGCTTTCGTGTAGTTGTCGTCGGCCTTATACAGGTTCGCCAGCTCGATGGCCACGTTCTCGTCGTGGTTGGAGAAGTTGTAGGCAAGGTCATAGAACCATGAGGACAGGCGGGAATTGCCGTGGAGGTCATTGTATCGAGCCTGGGTCAGCAGGAAATCCCGGGTGAACCCCCGGTCATAGGTAAACAGGTACCAGCCGATGCTGGCGATGATCAGCACCGCAAGCAGGAGCGGCACCAGAACGCGGATAAACTTCTTCATAAAACTGCTCCATTCCAATGGAATTTCAAGAAATTATACAACAAAACGGCGATAAAGTCAAGCATAGGGGGAAAAGTTGCGGTTTTACGGAACTTCCGGGAATAATGAAGCTGAAAACGGATGGCTTTGGACGCTTGACAGGGATGACAAAATATGCTATAGTAGTATAAAATAATACTTGTGGAGGAACCATGAAACAGAACGCGATCATCCGCCTGGCCGACAGACCGGAATATAAGGAATCCATGGCGCAGGGCGACGGGGAACCGGAGCCGACCAGACTGTACATCCACGAAGCATAAAATTTCGGCTGCTGCGGTTTTCCGCAGCAGCCGATTTGCGTCATTTTGCCTGTTTCATGGAAAGGCTGATACGGTGGCGCTTTTCGTCCACGTTCAGCACGACCACTTTCACAACGTCGCCGACCTTGGCCACCTCGCTGGGATGGCGCAGACGCCGGTCGCAGACCTCGGAAATATGCACCAGACCGTCCTGATGGACGCCGATGTCCACGAAAACGCCGAAGTCAATGACGTTGCGCACCGTGCCGGTCAGCTCCATGCCGGGCTTTAAGTCCTTCATTTCCAGCACGTCCTTGCGCAGAATGGGGGCGGGCAGCTCGTCACGGGGGTCGCGGCCGGGCTTGCTCAGCTCCTTTGCGATGTCAAGCAGTGTCGGCTCGCCCACGGCGCATTCCGCAGCGGCCTTGCTCAGGCCGTAGGCGTTCAGCTTTTCCGTCAGGGCAGAGAAATCGTCGCCCTTTTTGCAGCCCAGAAGGTTCAGCAGCGCCTTTGCGGCGGCGTAGGACTCCGGATGGACGCCGGTGTTGTCCAGAATCTCCTTGCTTTCGGGGATACGGAGGAAACCGGCGCACTGCTCAAAGGCTTTCGGGCCGAGCTTGGGAACCTTTTTCAGCTGTGCGCGGCTGGCGAAGGGGCCGTTTTCCTCCCGATAGGCGACGATATTCTTCGCCGTGGTGGCGGTCAGACCGGAAACCTGCTGCAAAAGGCTCCGGGAAGCGGTGTTGGCGTCCACGCCCACGGCGTTGACGCAGTCCTCCACCACGGCGCCAAGGGCGGCGTCCAGCTCCTTCTGGGGGCAGTCGTGCTGGTACTGTCCCACGCCGATGGCCTTGGGGTCGATCTTCACCAGCTCGGCAAGGGGGTCCTGCAGCCGCCGGGCGATGGACACGGCGGAGCGGAGATTGACGTCGTAGTCGGGGAATTCCTCCGCCGCAAGGGGAGAGGCGGAGTAGACGGAAGCGCCAGCCTCGCTGACGATCATGTAGCTGGCCTCCGGGAAGGATTTCAGCAGCTCTACGGTCATGGCCTCGGTTTCCCGGGAAGCGGTGCCGTTGCCGATGGCGATGTGCCTGACGCCGTATTTGCGCATGAGGACGGACAGGGAGGAAATGGCTTCCTGCTTTTTCCGCTCGCTGAAAGTGGGATAGACCACGGTGGTGGCCAGAACCTTGCCGGTGGCGTCCACCACGGCGACCTTGCAGCCGTTGCGGTATCCGGGGTCAAGACCCATGGTGACGAAGCCCTTGACAGGGGGCTGCATCAGCAGCGGCTTCAGATTCAGGGCAAAATTGCGGATAGCGCCCGCATACGCCCGGTCGGACAGGTCGCTGCGCACCTCCCGCTGGATGGAGGGGAAGATCAGCCGCTCATAGGCGTCCTCAGCGGCGGCGCGGACGAAGGCGGAGACCTGCATGGTGGGCTTCAAAGCGGCGCGGCACACCAGCGCGGCGCCCTCATTGCCCGCGAGAATGACGTTGGGCTTGAGAACGCCCTCTTTTTCGCCCCGGTTCATGGCGAGGATCTGATGATCCAGCACCCGGGAGATGGGCTGGGAGAAATCGTAGTAGAGCTTGTAAACGCCGTCGGCCTCCGCGTCCTCGGCGGCGGTGCAGGTCAGCATTCCCCGGCGCATCACCAGCTCCCGCAGAGACTTGCGGATGTCGGCGTCGTCGGAAAGATCTTCGGCAATGATGTCGTTGGCACCCTGTAAGGCTTCCTCCACGGAATTGACGCCCTTTTCCGGGTCGATATAGCCCTCGGCCAGCACGGCGGGGTCTTGTCCGTCCTGAGCGAAAATGGCCTCGGCCAGAGGCGCAAGCCCTTTTTCCCGGGCGATGGAGCCGCGGGTGCGGCGTTTCTGTTTGTAGGGGCGGTACAGGTCTTCCACCTCCGCCATGGTGGCGGCGCTGTCGATGGCGTCGGACAGCTCCTGCGTCAGCTTACCCTGATTTTCGATGGACTTTTTTACCTCGTCCCGGCGCTCCTGAAGATTGCGCAGGTAGGTCAGGCGGGTCTCCAGATTCCGCAGCGTCGTGTCGTCCATGGCGCCGTGCATTTCCTTGCGGTAGCGGGCGATAAAGGGAATGGTGTTTCCCTCGTCCATGAGGTTCACCACATTCTGAACATATTCCAGCTTCTGACCCAATTCCTCGGCCAGAATTTCGGGGATCGATTTCATGTTTACTGCTCCTTTGCGATCGTTGGGTGGTGTGAAAGAGATGATCGGAAATTCTATCCCGGGAAGTATACCATGGATTTGAAAATCCCGCAAGTTTTTTCTTGACAATCTTTTCCCACCGCGCTATAATGTGCAAGTACCCGATGGGCCTGTAGCTCAGCTGGGAGAGCAAGCGGGCAAGTTTCCGTCCCTAAGAACCGGGGATGTGGCGACGATGGTAGGCAAAAGGTTCGCATATATGACCCTTATGGGCCTGTAGCTCAGCTGGGAGAGCGTTCGGTTCGCATCCGAGAGGTCGAGAGTTCGAGTCTCTTCAGGTCCACCAAGGCGGGTTTGCAATTTTGCAGACCCGCCTTTTACTCTGCTCTTGCGTATATTTCGGCTTTTTCATTGCCAAGATTTCTGGTATCAGCGGAAAGCTTTCTGAATTCGTCGAAGGTGACATTGAACATGATTTCCAGCGTGTAGTCCCGATAGACGTGGATGGATTTGATGAATTGCGATACGATCATCTTCTTTGCGGCAAATGTGCAATTATCGTAGAGGTCAGCCCAAGTTTTCAGCTGGTTCATTTCCTGTTCCTCCTGCGCGGCGCTGTGCTGCACTTCTTCAAGAGATGATCGGGCTTCTTCCGAACTGAGTGTTAGCCGATGGATTTCTTCCTGCGCTTTTGCGACCAATTCATTCAGCAAGTTAATGCTCAGTCGGCTTTCTCCACGAATTACTTTAATGGTTTCAGCTTGCAGATCGGTCAGCTCCTTTTGCTTTTCTGAGAGCTGGCTACAGGTCAGACGGTATCTGGCTTTTGCCAAAGCAACCGACTGCTCATGCTGCTTGATGATGGCTTGTGAGCTGGAATTTGCTTGGATTTTGGATAGCTGATAGCGGATGATCTGGTCAACGATGCCGTCCAGCTTCGTTACACCATAGCCGCTGGGGCCATCACATTTGTCAGGATGCCTCGCCTTATAATGGCAGTTGTATCTCAGCTTGACCCCGTTGCGAATTGTACCGTCCGCCCGGTTTATTATGCGGCCGCTGGTGGTCAGTGTGAGCCTGTTTCCGCAGTGACCGCAATAGATATTCCCAACCAGCAATGACCGCCCACGGAGGTTTGCAGAGGCTCCTGTCCGGTTTATCGTGCGATCCTTCATTAAGGCTTGCGCCCGCTCGAAGGTGTCCGGGTCGATGATCTGCAATTCGGGAATCGGTTCGGATTCTACGTCACCGTTGTGAATCACACCGGTATATATCCTGTTTTTCAGCATCCGGACGAGGGTGGTGTTGGGGAAATCGCTGCCATCCTCCCGGCGAATATTCATTTCCATAAGGTATCGGCTGATCCGCTGTGCGCCATAGCCTTCGTTGACATATTTATGGAATATCAGTCGGACGATTTCTGCGGCGGTTTCATCAATAACAAGGTCACCGACTTCTTTATTCCGCTTGTTGGTTCGTCCTTTGTTTTCAAGGCGGTATCCGTAGGGAAGGGTGCCACCGGTATACAAACCGCTTTCGGTGAGCTGTTCCAGCCTCGTTTTCACACGCATGGAGGTTTTGATGCTCTCGCCGGATGCCTGCCAGTATCGGATATAATTCAGCAGCTTGTCCACATGGTTGTCAAAGCGCTGCTCTCCTTCCACTGCGCTCCATACTTCAATACCGTTTTTGACAAACCATTCTACTACAAATGGCGTTTCATCATCCTTACGTCCTAAACGGTCAAACATATAGACGAGCAGAATATCGAATTTCCCTTCGACTGCATCCTGCTGAAGTTCCTGAATGGCGTCCCTTTCTTTTGCGGATTTCTTAAATCCGGAAACGCCCTTCTCGTATAATTCTTTCACGATGACCCAGTTGCTGTGACCGGCAACAAATTCTCTGCAAAACAGCCTTTGCATAGGGATATCGTCTTTTTCGACCTGTCCGATTGACGATACACGGTAGAGTAATTCAACTCGTTTTGTTTCTATGGATAACATAACATACACCTCATTCTCTGTCGAAAATGGCGTATGCCCTTGTTCTATATTAAATTTTCAAGGTGCATCTTTACACCATTATTATACCATATTGCCGGAATTTTCGCAAATTTCGGGACGTTTTTTCGATGTGGGGAGTTGGTTAAGCAAGATGCTTTCAATATTGGAAAGCACTGTTGTTTGGGGATTTTCTGCGAACTCAATTTTGACGGTACATCCGTTTATATAGATCGTTTCTGCATATTCCTGCATGGATTACCTCCTGCCTGAAGCTGCTCCTGTTTCATGGTTTGCCGGTTGACTACCTTGATTTTGAACGACCAATTTGGAGAATTCGGGATACTGCCGCGGTATAATCGGTCGGGAGAAACAACCAAGACTGTGCTGAACTTGCCCTTTGCATGATCCCGCAGAAGTTTTTTTAATGCGGGGCGGTCTAAATCGTTTCCGGCGAAACCGCAGTCGGCATACCACTTTGTAACAGTCAGGCCGCTGCGCTTCGCATAGTGTTCCAGCCTTTTCCGCTGGCAGCTGACAGCGACCTGCCCATATTCACTTGAGCCGTGGTCTACACGGCAATAGATAGCTGCTTTGGTCATAGAAATGACCTCCTGATACGACAAAATCCGCACCAATTATCAGGTGCGGATTCTGGATGTTTCACTTTTCTGTATATAGTCTAAGGCTGAATCAGACGGCGGCTGGCAACCGCTCCATAGGTTTTATAGTGCCTCCCCCCATTCCCATGACGGGGCGTTCTACGGTGTGACCCATAGCCAACGCAAGTATCATAATTCCTGTATCGTAATTCATGGCCAATGCAGCGCTGCCAAGGCTGCTTGCAGTATAGGTGTGATTCGCTCCGTGCCTGCCTGTTCACCTCCTCGGGCAAGCACCTCCCGGCGCATCTACTGCTGGCTCGTCACATACAGAACGTATCTGATCGCCCTATTCAGTTGTAGTAACGGCGTATGGCCTGAGCCGGTTATCGGCCCGCACAAACATATAGAATCTATGTGCTTGTGCGGACAGATAATGGCGGGAAATGTGTCCCAATTTGGGACACATTTCAGTCCTCAAGGTTTTCTCCCGGCGGGAGTTGGGTGGGGTCGAATTTGGTGACGATCTGATAAATCAGCTTCGCTTCAATCCGCTGGCGGATGTCCTCGTCCACCAGTTCACAGCAGTTCCCCAATTCATCATAGAAAGGCCGCTTGGCACGAATGGCGATGTAGGGGGCATAGTGCTTCAAAATTCGCTGCATTGCCTCGGCATCGCCGTTTTTGGCGGCAAGAATGGTTGCGTATGGAATCAGATCAGCCATTTTCCATCTCCTCCAATAATGTTCGCAGCCTTTTCAGGGTGACGGCTCTGCGGTATTGAACTGTGGCCTTTCGCATATTCAGCAGGGCGGCGATCTCCTGATCGGAATAGTTCAGGTAATAGGAAAGTAGCACTATGTCCCGCTGAATCGCCGGGATGAAGCCCAGAACCGCACCAAGGGTGCTGTCCCGAACCTCCACATCCTGCCCCTGCACAGAAAACAGGCGGCTGTATTTGTTGTACTCATCCTCGCTGCTCAGTGCCAGCAGCACATCCCCCGGCAGTGCCGACAAGGGGATCTCATGGTTCAGACGGCAGGCCAGCTCCCGGAACGCATCAATGCTTTCGTTGCGGATCGTGGTCTTTGAGAAGGAATCAAACGTTTGCTCTGTGTATGTATGAAAGGCATCTAAGGTCATTGCTCATGTGCTCGCTTTCAGGTTTTATCTATATCACGGACGAAAATGAGAAACGACCAAATTTTCCAGAAAACTTCTCAAAAAATCCTGAAAAGATATATGTCTCTCCCAATTTCGCGGAACAAGACGAAGAAATGCGTCCCAAGTTGGGACGCATTTCAGTCCGTCAAAGAACTTCAAAATTGCGCCTGCCTCTGGTATAATAGAAGAAACGGGGGTATGTTCATGGAAGACTGGAGAAAAGATGCACGGCATGAGCCAATTATCGTAGACTTGGAGGCAATGGTGCCAAAAGGCCATCTTCTGCGGAAGATAGAAAAGATTATGGATTTTGAGCGGCTGAACCTGCACTACTGCTATGACAATGGCCGCCCGGGGACAGACCCAGTCGTGTTTATAAAAGTGGTGCTCATTCAGCATCTGTTTGGGATACCGTCTTTGTAGCAGACTTACCGGGAAATTCAGGTGAGTAATGCCTACTGTTGGTTTCTGTGGTATGTGTTATACACACCACCGAGGCTTGGCCGCGGTTACCAGATGGGTCAGGCTTAAATTTTCTGCCATGAATCTGAAAAAGCTGGCCCAATGGAACTAGGAGGACTCTTTTTTCGCTAAAATTTGTTTATTATTGCCTAAATTGCAAGGGAATCCCTGCTCCCGCTTGCTGAAAACAGGGGCCCTTTGACAGCTTGAATGGGCTGCCTCAAAGTAGAACTTCTAAAAAATGCCTAATAAAAGCCGTGAAAACCCAGTGGAATCCCTGGATTTTCACGACTTTTTCTGATTTTCACAAAGGCTGTTCTCGCACGATTTGCATTTTGAGACAGCACCTTGGAAAGTTATTCTTTCACAGCACCGGCAGTCATACCGGAAATCAGGAATTTCTGGAAAACAATAAAGATGATCACAATTGGCAGCGCGGCAACTACAGCCAGCGCCATCATGCCCGCATAATTATGGGAAAACTCCCCCAAAAAGCTCTCCGCAATGCCAACAGTCAACGTCTTTTTGTCATTTACATTGATAAGAACCTTTGAAAAAACGAAGTCGTCCCAGGCCATCAGGAAGGAATAAATCCCTACGGCGTAAATGCCCGGCTTCATCATGGGCAGGATCACATCGACCAGAGTCTGGAACCTTCCGCAGCCGTCGATTTTTGCGGCTTCATCCAGAGATACCGGGATCGTATCGAAAAACGACTTCATCATCCAGACGGACAGAGGCAGGGAAACGCACAGGCAGGCCAGGATCAGTCCCAGGTATGTGTTGGTCAGTTTGAACTGTACAAAGAATGTATACAGGGTGATCAAAATTGCCACCGTCGGGAACATCTGGACGGACAGCAGCGTAGACATGATGGTTTTCCGGAAGGGAAACCGGTAGCGGGACAGCGCATATCCCGCCATCAGGGAAAGAACCACGCAGGACAGCATGGTCCCTGCGGAGACGATCAGGGAATTTTTGATGAAGCGCAGATATTTTCCGTTTGAAAGCACTGCGGCCATATTCTGAAACGTATCAAAGGTCGGCTTGAAATTCAGCGGCCGCTGCATGAGCCCGTTGTTATGCCGGAAGGCCGACATCACCATCCAGTATACGGGGAAAAGGAAGATAACCAGCGCGGCAAGCAGCACCAGATAAACGAGTACCTTTTTCAGCGTCTTATTTTTCATGCAAGTCCCTCCTTAATCGTCAAACCGTTTGGATTTGACATTGTAAACGGTGACGATGCTGCCGAGGATCACCAGCCAGATCACGCCCAGAGCAGAGCCAGCGCCAAGGTCGTAGCTTGTAAAGGCCTGCTTGTATGTGGCTATGGACAGGGTTGTGGTCACGTCGATCGGTCCGCCATCGGTCATGTTATAGATAATGGTAAACTGCTGGAAGGAGGAGAGGAAGGAAGTGATCAGCGTGGTACCGATCACCGGCTTGATGGATGGCAGGATAATATTGACCAGACAATGCCAGTAATTCGCGCCGTCGATTTCCGCCGCTTCAACCAGATCCGCGCGGACGGACTGGAGTCCGGAAAGGAGCATAACGATCATATAGGGCGTCTGCCGCCAGACACAGGCGATGATGATCGTCAGCATGGCTGTCTTCGGGTTTTGTAGCCACTCCATATAGGGATTATTCAGCAGGCCGAGCTCGCTGAACAGAAAATTCAGAACGCCGAATTGCGCCTGGAACATCCATGACCACAGTACCGCCACGACAATGGAGGGAATCGTCCAGGGAACCAGAAATGCTGCCCGGAGCATGGAACGTCCCTTGATCTGGGTATTCAGCAGCAGTGCCAGCGCCAGGCCGATCACGAATTCCAGCCCGACCGTTCCGAAAACAAACACAAGCGTCGTGCGCAGCTGCTTCAGAAACGCTCCGTTTCCCCAGACCTTCCGGTAATTCGCAAAGTCATTCCAGTGCATGCCCTTTTTCATGTTCAGAATGGTATAGTCGCAGAAGCTTGCCGCGATACCTTTGACGATGGGAAGGAAAATTACGATCAGGAAAACCAGAATAGCCGGAAGCAGCATCGCGTACGCGAAATAGAGATCCTTTCCGCGTTCAGAAAGTCCACCGCGCTCCGGCAACGTCGACTGGAGCTTTTTCATAGTAAGATCATCCTTTCTGGTGATTGGAAAAACGGGGGTTAAAACCCGATGTTTTAACCCCCGTAAGCTGGGAGAAATTATTTCTGACCGTAAAGGGCCTTCATTTCCCCGTCAATTTCATTTACAACAGTGGCGGGATCCTCCATATTGATGGTAACGCGCTGCAGAGCCTGGGCGATGAGCAGCATGGCATTGTCAAAATTGGAGCTCTTGGCGTTCAGACCTTCCGCGGTGCCGGCGGCTTCCAGGAACACCTGCATATCCGCGTTCAAGTCCTTGTAATAATCAATTTCAGAGGTGCTGGTTCTTGCGCAGATGGCGTTCAGATCCTTGGTGTAGATGGCCATTCCCTCGGGGCCGGTAAGGAAATCGATCAGCAGAGCGCACTCTTCCGGGTGCTCGGTCTGCTTGAAGCACACCAGGGCATGGTCGGTCGCGAAGGTAGGTACGTTGCCGGGAACCAGGCAGACGCCGATCTCATCGGCATAGGCGTCGCCCTTTGCGGAGGTCGCCAGGAAGGTGTTCTTCTGGGAGGCAATGTCGAAATGGAAACCGACCTGGCCGTTGCCGAACAGAGTACGGTTCTCTTTGATCTCCAGGCCGGGAGCGATGGCGCCGCACTTGACCAGATCCTGAACCTGGGTCATGGCATCGATGGTGCCCTGGGAGCCGAAGGTGATATTGCCTTCCGCATCCGCATATGCGGCATGGTTGGCAAACAGATCGTTGTAGAAGTAATAGCCGGTGCCGGAGAGCAGCGCGGTGGAGAGGGAGCGGCCGTAGACCACATTGCCATCCTCATTCTTGCCCAGCGCGGCGATGTCCTTGCACATCTGGATGAACTTGTCCCAGCTGAGATCCTTCAGATCCGCTTCCGTGTAGCCGGCGGCGGTCAGCAGGGTCTTATTGTAATACATGCAGAAGGGGTTCCGAATCATGGTGCCTGCCATGACCTTTCCGTCATAGGTAAAGCTGTCGTTGGCACCGGCATAAAAGTCGCTCAGCACATCGGCGGACAGGATGTCGTTCATGGAATTCAGAACGTCCATTTCAACCAGTCCGGCCACCCAGCCTGCGTTGACCTGGGAAACATCGGGGGCGGTGCCGCCAGCGCCGCGAACCAGCAGCTGCTCGGCCAGGTTGTTATAGGCGTACTCCGTAACATTGACGGTGATCCAGGGGTACTTTTCTTCAAAAGCCTTGACCATGTTGTACAGGGTCGCGGAAGTGGTTTCCTCTGCTGCGTACCAAGAGGAGAACTCGATGGTAACAGGCTCCTTATCCTCTTCAGTTGCATCGTCAGCAGCGGGAGCCTGAGTAGCCTGGGCAGCCTGCGCAGGCTGTGCAGTCGGTTCCTCGGCTTTCTGCGTCTGTCCGCATCCGACCAGTCCCAGCGTCAGTGCCAGCGTCAGAAGCAATGCGATCCACTTTTTCATAATGTTCCTCCTTGAAATTTGTTAATCATGGGAACCTCTGATGAAATCGTCTTCGGCTGAGCAGCGGATATTTTTCCCCATCCGTGCAGTTCCGAAAGCAGGAAATATAGTGCAGCCGTTGCCGGCGCAAGCCGGCTTACGGATGCGGCATACCCCTTGCGGGTATATCCAGTATTTCTCCGCTTTTGGAACTATCGTCTGGTAAAAAACTCTCGCTGTCTGCTCTCGCCGATTTCATCGGAGCTTCCCTTGGCTTTCTCTCAGCCGCTGTTGACAGTATACTATCTGCACATTGCACAGTAAATTGGCGGTTATTTCATTCCTTGTGATTCCTTGCGGAAAATTTGAACAAATTTTGTCAGAGTGATCAGAATCAATTATAAATTATGGTATTTTCTTGCGCTTTCCTGTCATTTCATTCTTCGGTATTCCTTGGGCGTCTTACCCGTGTGCTTTTTGAACACCTTGTTGAAATAGACGGCATCCGAATAGCCTACCTTTATGGCAATTTCATAAACTCTGTCATTGGTTTGCGCCAGCAGCTCCTTTGCTTTCCGCAGGCGCAGATCCGTCAGGTATTCCTGAATGCCCACGCCCTTCTCCTGCGTAAAAATACGGCTGAGGTAGGTGGGTGAAACCCTGATATGTCCGGCAATCACATCTAGAGAAAGATCCTCGGTGTAATGCGCCTGAATATAAGTGGCCGCACGGTCGGCCAGGGATGCGGATGGCGCCCGCGTCTGTTCCATTTGCTCCATATGGGTACAGAGCTGATCGATCCATCGGCATATCTCTCTCGGAAAATAGCTGTTCCACAGGTCGGCCTTCAGTCTTGGGTACACATTCTTAAAGTGGCTCTCCAGGATCGGATCCCTGCCCTTGGCAGAATTAACGGCCATCAGAATGTAAGAGCAGTGGTTCCGCATAATTTCCACCGATAAGTCGGAAACCCTGGAAAATGATTCATTCAGCCTTCGCAAGCTCTCGGTTGCCTGCCCATAGCGGAAATGAAGAATATGTGCCACCAGCCGTTCGACCTGTTCCGCTGTCTGGTCTGCAAAACCGTCGCAGGTCATTTTTTCACCGGTGAGATGCAGTTTCCCAAATACAGCGGAAACATCGGAAAGACTGTCGGCAATACCGAATTGGATCGTCACCTTCGATAGGTTCATTACGGACTTCAGGGCAAAAAGAACGCTCTCCTGCATATGCTCGCCAAATTTTCTTGCGTCCGTGCCGTCACAGCAACCTACACAGTAAAGCAGGCTCGCCCGCATATCGATCAAAAGCCACACGCCCGTGCTTCGCAGCGTTTCGCTGATCGTTTGACGAATCGCAGAGCTGACGGTTTCGCTGGGGGTTTTCTGTATTCCGCCGTCTAATTCGTCAATGTGAACGGACATACACACAAGCTGCTCATGGTAGAGTTTGATCCCATAGAATTTCAAATAATCCCGGATGGTTTCCTTATCCTGATATTCACCGCGGATCCAACTCCGAAGAAAGCGATCCCGTCCCTTTGCCCGCTCCTGAGATACGGACCGCACCTCGCTCTTGCGCATCTGATCCAGCTTCTGAGCGGTGCTTTTCAGGAGTTCTCCCAGCTTTTCCCGTGTAATATCCAGCTTCAGCAGGTAATCGTCTGCCCCCTCGCGGATGCCGTCTTTTACATAATTCAAATCACCGTAAGCGCTTAAAATAACACAGATCGTATCAGCGGAGCGTCGCTTGACCTCACGGATCAGGGTGATGCCATCACACACAGGCATTTTTGTATCGGTCAGCACAAAATCCGGCTGGATCTCATCGAAGGCATCCAATGCAGCCTGCCCGTTTTCAAACAGACCGACCAACTCAAAACCATAGTCCTGCCAGTTCACAATCGACTGGTAAGCTACCCGAACCAGGAGCTCATCCTCCACGATAATTGCTCTGTACACGGTTATTCCTTCACCTTCATTCCATAGCGAATTTCTACGACCGTTTTCATGCTTTCCTCATCGCTGGTAATGGTCAAGCCCGCACCTTCCCCATAGAGAAGCTGTAGCCGCTGATGGATGCTGTTCAATCCCAATCCCTTATGCGCCTGGCTCAGTCCGGAATTGACCTCGTCCAAACGGGCAGCCGAAATGGGCAGGCCGTCATTTTCAACGGTAATGACAATGCCCTCCCCGCTGCGGCTGGCAGCGATCTTTATGGTGGAAAAGCCTTGCTTTGGTAAAACGCCGTGCATGATTGCGTTTTCCACAACCGGCTGAATAATGAATTTGGGGCAGTCCAGCTCCAGCAGATCAGGGTCAATGTCATAGGTAACATTGAATTTATGAACATTGGTCGTTTTCAGAATGTGGATGTAATCCTCAACATTCTGTATCTCATCTTTCAGCGCAAAGTCCGCTTTTCCGCGGGCGGTGCTGTTTTTCAGCATTCGCCACAATGCGTCAACGATATCCTGAATGTTTTCTGCACCCTGTATAATGGCCATCATGCGAATGGCAAACAGGGCGTTGTAGACAAAATGCGGATTGATTTGCGCCAACACCGCTTTGTGCTCTGCCTCCTGTATGGCGCGTTCCTTTTCCAGATTTGCCGCCATCAAATGCTCAATACGGGTCAGCATATAGTTGAAATGATGTGCCAGATAGTCAAATTCGTCACTGCCGCCGGATTCCGCCCGCACGTCCAGCCCCTTTGTATTCACGCTCTGCATCGTGTCAGCCAACGCCTGGACAGGACGAATGACCTTTCCTGTCAGGAATATCCAGAGAGAAAGGGCAATCAGAACCAGAACCACGATCATGGAAATGCCGAGATACAGCATGGTATTGTCTATGGAATGGGTATCCTCATAGGGCAAAAGGTTCAACATCATTATTAACGAGCAGCGCTGCTGGAAGGGGAACGGCTCGGCTTGTGAATTGTTTGACATAGATTATTGATGGCTTACACAAGCCTTGCCGGACACGCTCAATCAGACCAATGCCTGTCCCACTGTCCAATTCTGCCATAAGGCGTACTGCCTTCCCGTGGCCACAGCATAAATCCGCTTCGACTGCATCCAGTGGGTAATATATGTAAACTCGTCCGCTGCTGTCATACCAGCCGTTTTTGGCTGACAGGCTCATGCGATCAAGGAGCAGACCATAGAGCAATTTTGCATCCGTGGACAGATTTTTGAATTGATCGCCTGTAATAAGCAGCTTGGGGATCCTGTAATAACTGAACAGTTCCGACTCGCCGCCGTAGAAATAATCAAAATAGATCTGTTTCTGCATCCAGTTAACCTCCTAGCTGTGGTTCCTCTATATTGTTTTTGATATAAAAAGAGACGTTCAACAGAACGCCTCTAACATATAAAATTATAAGATAACATATTAAGCAGCATTATATTGATTTTCAAAGAATAGCTGATTAAAACGATAGAAGTTTTTGCTTGCAATTGTCGAACTATCAGAATATACTTAGTGTAGATGTTCTTATGATATGAGAAACTGAATATGAGGTTAGCCATTGCCTGACTTGCGTGGAAGTTATGTGAGTCAAGCTGTTATTTCTTCGTTAATTGATATGAAAGAAGACGAGAAAATGAAAATTGTTTTTTTACATCTGAGCGATCTCCACCTGCAAAATTTGGAGGGAGCAAATCCGACTAAAATTCAAGCAGCAGTTCGAGCACTCTCCGTTTTTGGTGAATTTGAGGGAATTGTAATTATTGTTTCTGGTGATTTAGCGGCAAAGGGATATTCAAATGAGTATAAGAACGCCGGCATTTTCATTGGAAGATTTACCTCAGAAATTAGGAAAAAGTATTGTATCAGTGAAAAGAATTTAAAGATTCTTCTTGTGCCGGGAAATCACGATATCAATTTCGGGAATATGAAAAGAGCGACGCCCGAAGAAATTCGTGGATATAGTGATGAAGAAAAAGAAATCAATTTGAGACAGGAAATTAAACAAATGAAGGACTTTTTCTGCTATGCGAGTGGAAATAAGTGCTTTTTCGCAGAAGATGAGGTTCCTTATGGGCAACTGGTGACAAGAAAAATTCTTCACTTTGATAATGGATATAGAATCGAAGCAAATTTGTTGAATACGGCTCCGTTCTCCTGTAGTGCAGACGACGGGCTTCACTATTTACCAGAAGATGTCATTCAGAGGCTATCAGAACCTTCGGCTGCGGATATTTCGTTGATCGTTATGCACCATTCTCCAGACTGGTTTGGCTTTTCTCAGAAAAAAGAACTTGAAGGAATTATTAGTCAACGCAACTCGATCGCATTTTTTGGACATGAGCATATGCTAGGAACTCAGCATGTGCTTTACGATAATGGCTCCCAAATTCTAAAACAAGCGGGCGGTGCTTGGTGGCAGCAGTCTTCTCCGACGTCATGCGAATACTACGCTGGAGTGTTTAATTCAGAAGACAGGAGCTATGCATTACGCCGGTTTATATGGGATAATGAGCTGTTGCACTTTAACAACAGTTCATCACAAGAGCATACGCTTGTGATGAAACCGCTTAACGGTTGCCAATTATTTTATCGGGAAGAATATAACGCAAACTTGATGAATGATGACAAGCATGCTATTTCTAGCGATATTGCGGACTACTTTGTTTTCCCTGATTTGCGCACAAATGCGTCAAAAGAATATTCAAATGGCAAATCTATTCGTAAAATGGAGGATTTGATTGAATACGTCAAGAAAAATAAATACGTTGCAATTGTTGGCGGGAGCAATTCAGGCAAAACTATGTTGCTGAAAATGCTATTCAAGACAATGCAAGGTCATATGCCGGTTCTTTATTGCAATACTGATGATATTACTGGACGGAATCAAGAGAATATTGTGAAGGAACTTGTGCGAAACACATATGGCGAGAATTCGTATACTGATTTTCAGCAACTATCTGTTGTCCCTAAAGCAATCATTATTGATGACCTCCACAGAATTTCTCATAAACATCTAAATAAATTCATGCGAGGAATTGAAAACGTTTTTGACATTATCATTGTAGGGACGGAGGAAACAGGAGAATTTGACATTGTTCAGATGGTAAAGGATAATATCAAATCTGAAAATGAGTTTAAGAAAATATACATCACACGCCTATATGCGGAAAAACGGTTGGAGGTGATATCTAAAGTTGTTGCGTTGAAATATAGAGGAAATGAATCACAGGGTAGAGGTGTTGCAAGGACACTTGAACAGTGCCTTAACACATATAAACTGGGATTCCGCACAGAGGTAGATTTTGTTGTCCAATTCGCTGATTACTACTGTTCTCATATAGGGGAGTTAGATAAGTCAGATGCAAAGGTATTTAGTAAAGTCTTTGAGGCATCTATTGAACGTGCTATCGCACCTAACCTATATGAACGTAAGGAAAATACAAATGATATAGTTGTTGCTCTCAGTGATGTTGCATTTTATGTACACTTTCATCGGGAATATCCTATTACTGCTGAGCATATAGCCGAAGTGATCGAAGCATATTGTAAATATTATGACAATCGATATTTGACTGCTGCACGTTTCATTGATATTGTTGAAAATAGTGGATTGATGGTGAAAACGGGCAATGGATTTGAATATCGTTTCAAAAGTAAAGATCATTTAGCCTATTTTGTAGCCAAAGCACTAAATAGAAAATTCCATAATGAGGATGGTGACGAGCGGAACTTGCGACAAATTGTAGAGCATTCCTGTTTCGGCATAAATGGCGATATCCTTATGTTCCTAACATATATTTCTGATAATGTAAGAATTCCGCGCTTGCTATTGTTGCAGGCAATTCAATATGTTAAGGACTGGAAAGAATTCGATATTTCAGAGAAAAAAGTAAAATATCTACATGGAATGCCCGAAAGAAGCTTAAGTGCTCCTACAAAGGATGAAAAAGAATCTGATGTTCGGAATCAAGCGGAAGCTGAGGAAATGAATGATACTCCGATTGAAACCTTGGATATCTATGACTATGACGTAAGCAAAATAGACGAAGTGAACAACCAACTGATACGGGCATTTTTGCAACTTAAAATTATAGCAAGGAGCCTTTCTGCATTTATCAGCATTCTACCAGCAGCAGATAAACGTGATTTGGTATTCGCTATGTATCAAATGCCAAACAAAATATTTAATAAATGGGCAGAAACTATAGATAGCAGCATAGCTGAGTTGATCGAAGAAATTATGAAATGGCAGGAGGATTCTGACTACAAAGGGAAAAAATACTCTAGAGAAGAAATTCTAAAATTCTTTCAAGAGACTTCGCTAGGCGTTCTTCTCAACCTTTATTTTTTAGTTACTTCATACGGGGCAAATTATTCCACAGTCGATTATCTCTCGCAGCAGGACTATATTGAAAATTCCTTGAATTACCGAATCGAACGTATGATGTTTCTAGAGAAAATCGATGATTATCAGGCTGTGATAAAAGAAGCAGAGCAAATCTATGATGAATTCGATGACGGGATGATCAGAAATATGGTTTTAGTTATTCTCAGGCATCTAATGGTTTATTCTGATAAAATCTTGGACAAGGAGCGGCGAAGAGTAATTAATAAGTATTTCTCGACTAAAGATCAGACCCGCATTCTGCTCGATAGGCAAAAAGCCTTGCAATCACAAAATATCTGAGCAGTAAACTGTATAGGTACCATGCCGGTCCTGCCCCGACTGGTCGTTTTGCGCCTTCAAGATTACGACCTAACTTGAACGTGCATTTAAGCATGTCATCTAGCCACGCTGATGGTACCTATACTAGATTATATTCAAAATACCTGAATCACATTCAAGTATTTTGGTAGAGAGGGCATTGGAATTATGTGCGATGCGGCTTGATTGCTAGATGCTTTAGTTGCATACTAAAAATTTAACGTTGGGCAAAAGAAAAGCGCCCCCAGCGCCCATAATAGGTGAGAGGATGCCTGTTATATTGCAAGGGCATACGCCACTATTCGTGTTTTCCTCAAATTTTGCGACGAAATAAGCGTCCGTACTGTGGTAATTTTGGGAGCAGAGTTCTTAACCACTTGGTAGAGCGTTCGGTTCGCATCCGAGAGGTCGAGAGTTCGAGTCTCTTCAGGTCCACC
>OLPW01000624.1_pt1 | contig 41530 bp, 46 predicted proteins | sample 1672161 | NCBI WGS metagenome assembly OLPW01 (sample SAMEA3136654, study PRJEB25190) | human gut metagenome
CCCAGTTTAATAATTTGAGAATAATCAATATTTTCTTTTTGTTTACTATTGTTTTTATTTTTTGAATCATCTATTTTAATAATGATTTCACCATCTTTTGAGTAAGAATAATTTTCTCTAGCAAATCTAGCTATGTATTCATTGTCTTTTAACTTTTCAATTTCTGTATTCAATAATTTTTCATTATGTTTAAGATCATTTATTTTAGTATTTAATTTTGCTTCTTGTTTTTTTAATTTATAAATATTAACTGTATAAAAAGATATACTAAATATAAAATAAACTATAGCAATTACAGAAAGCGTTCCAAAAATTAAAAGCCTTCTTTTTGCTTGTTTAGACATCTTTTTCTTTGCCATATCAAACACCTACTCTATGATAGATTATATCATTTTTTTAGTTTCTTTGCAAATATATCTAATAGATATTTCATACCAAAATGTTCGACTAAAAAGCCTATTATAATAGCAAGTATTGCATATATATGTAGTATTCCATAATTTACCTTTTTCAAAATTATAAAATAAATTAATACATTAACTATTACAAAAAAGAAAGTTGTAAGTATCTTATAAGTTTTATTACTTTGATAAATAAATTTATGATTTAGTCTTAATTCAATACCAAAGAAGAGTCCAAATAAAAAGGAAGCAATAAAAGTATTTATTTGTATATTTAAAGACATTATTTAAATAATTTACTAAATAAATTATCTTCTTTTTCCTTTTTATTAGTTCCTTCCATATAAGCTAAACTATTAATTTTGCCTTTTATAGAAACATTTCCTTGATATGTATCTAATTTAATAATTTCCAATTCTTCACCTTTTATTATGATATACCCCATATTTGTTTCCAACAAAAATTCCTCATTATCAAAACTATCAATTTTTTTTACTCCTGTAATTAAAATATTTTTACGTTCATTTATACTAACACTATGATTTGATGTTGTTAATATGTTATCCTTGTCCATATTATGCCTCCTTATAACAATATATGGCAAGTAAAAAAAAATAGAACAAAATTGTTCTATTCACTAACATTTTTTAATTCTTCTTTATATGCATCTATAATTGCATCTTCAAACATTTTTCTTGTTTCACCGTTGATTGGATGTGCGATGTCACGATATGTTCCTGTTGGAGTTTTTCTACTTGGCATAGCTATAAACAACCCTTCATTTCCTTCAATGATTCTTATATCATGAACAGCAAAGCAATCATCAATAATAATTGAAGCAATTCCTTTCATTCTAGAATTTTCTTTTTCTGTGATACGTACATTAACAGATGTTATTTTCAAGTGAATCTCTCCCTTCAGTATTTACACTTTAATTCTATAACAATTTAACAAGAAAATCAAGAGAAACACTATTTAATAATCAATTTTAATTATTTTTGTTATGACATCTGAATATGAAAAAGATTTAATTTCTTTACTTTTTTTCTTTTCTAATTCGACTGTAAAAACATAATCATAGAGTTTTTTTAGTTTAACATTATATTTTTCATATTTATTTCTTCCTAAATTATACTTAATTGTAACTTCATCACCTAAATGTTTATTTAGCTCTTCTTTAACATTTTTTATTGTTACCATATATTCCCCCTATCTTGGATATCCTACATACATCGTTCCTTTAGTTTTTATACCGCCCATTCCCGCCGATCCATATTTTGTATTATCTAATATAGCTTTTAAATCAATATCTTTTGTAGTATCTGAAAGACTCATTTTAGCTGCTATTATAGCTGGATCTAATGCATGTATATTTATTCTTTTTGGACTTGAAGCAAAATTCGCGCCAGCTTTTATTAATTCTTCATAATCTGATTGACATCCACCTGCAATTATAATTAGTTTTTGATGGCTTTTTTCAAATCTACGTGCTTCTTTGATTGCATTAACAAAATAACCGCTGTTTTTATATGAAGTAAGTTCATTTTCAGTTCCTCTTTTTCGGTAATAAGCATCATGTCCTGTAATAACTAATATATCTGGATTATATTCTTCCAATAAATCTTTTATTTTACTTGCAATATTTTCTTCTTTTTCTGTTATTCCCATAGCCCAAATATTTACGTCTTCGTAATATTTTAAACAACGATTTAAATATTCATTATCTCCATCTATATGAAGAATTTTACCAGGAAGATAAAAATAATCATTGCGATCTAAACTTTCTCCCTTAATACGTTCTAAAAAGTCTTTTTCATCTTCTATGTCACTATCTTCTTTATAATGTTCCAAATCCTCTTCTAAGCTATCAGCATATAATCTAATATTTACTCCTTTCAAATAATATGTTTTTTCTTCTATTTTGATTATCTTAAAAACTAAATCATTATTATATGATTTTCTAGTTACTTTATCTCCTATCTTAAAACCCATATAATCACCCAACTAATTATATGTATAAAAAAAAAGATAATTACTATTATCTTAATTTTTTCTGTTATTTTCTTTTTCAATTTGTTTTAGAATTTTAGTAGGTGTTGGAAAGTCTTCAGGCATCATTCCACCTAATTGTTTTATTGTATTTCTAATTTTATTTCCAACTTCATAATGAGCTTTATTAGCACAATTTTCTGTTTTAATTTTTTCTCTTTTTAATTTCTGTTCTGTTTGTGAAATTCTAAATAAATTAGCAATTAGTTCTTCACTTACCATATTATCTAAAATATCTTCTCTATATCTTAATCCTTTTCTTTTAGCTATATCATTTGCTGTTTCACCATTATACAACCCTTTATAACCATAATTATGAAAAACATCAAAATTTTTAACACCAGAATTTTTAGCAACTTTATTTAATGAATAGTTACCTTTTTTAGTTAATTTTCTTTGATAAATTCTTTTTTCATTTTCTGTTAACCTGTCATATTCTTTTTCGTTAATTTCCTGTTTTCTCGTTTGAATAGCAAAATATGTTTGACCTAATGCTACTTGTCTTTTGTTAGAATCTGAGTTTTGAACAATTAAATAACATGCATATCTAGATAATTTATAATCAATTATTTTTCTCGATGCATTAGATCCTATCGTCACCATTTTCTCCACTTGGGAAAAATGGTTATTAACTGAATTATTACTTTGTTCACACGCTGTTTCGGCTGCTTTAATTACATTAGTAAATTTATCCCACCTTTTATATTCTAATGCAATCATAAGTTCTCTAGCATACCAAAACTCATTTCCATTTTTATCTATAATTTTAATATTTTCAAATGTATTAAAACCAATTTCTAAATCATTCATAATTTTATCTCCTTTCAATATAAATTTAAGTTTATACATTCCAAAAGAAATATATTATAAATATTTCGAAAATCCTTTCAAAAAAAAAGATAATTACTATTATCTTAATTTTTCTAACATTTTTAATTCTTCTTCACTAAGACTATCATATAATCCTGTTTCATCTAAAACTTCGTTTAGTTCATCTTTTGACATTCTAAAATCTTTTAAAGTCTTACAATTTGGAATATTAGCAATTTTCTTTTTTGTTTCATATATATTCCATTTGGCAAGTTTTTTCTTAACTTCATTATATTTGTCGTAAAAATTTCTAAACTCTTTTAAGTTTTTTTCATATTCTTTTTCTATTTCATTTAATTTTTGTTGGTATTCAGCCTTTTTTGAAAAGCGTTTCATCCCATATTCTTTTTTTAAAGCTTTTTTCTTTTGATCATACTCAAAATCAGAATTATCTTCTTTTATTTTTTCAGCCATTTGATCATATTGTTCTTTAATTTTATTATACTCTACTACTTCGTCATTTAGTTTATTTAGTAAAACTGCTTTTAAATTTTCTATCATTTTATCACCTATATCTTTAAATGTTTACGTACTGCTTTCCAACTTCCAAACATACCAACTAAAATACCTATGGCAAGTAAAACTAATGAAATTTTATAAACGAATGGTTCTGGTTTTATAAGTTTAATAAATGGCGAGAAGACTTGTCCATTAAATTTTTCATATAAACTAACATATCCATATATTGTTACAATAATAGGAATAATTGCACCCATAATTCCTAAAAATAAACCTTCAAAAATAAATGGAATCTTGATATTTAAATTTGATGCTCCTACTAAACGCATAATATCAATTTCTCTTTTACGAGAAGCAATAGTTATTTTAATCGTATTTGATATTAAGAAAGCAGTTACAACTATTAGCGCAACAACAATACCAAGTGATATTTTTTTAATAATATCAAATACAGATACCATTTGTTCAACCATTCCTTCACCATATTTCAAAGCATCTACACCATCAATTTTTTTAATCTTTTTAGCCGTATCAGCTATTTTTTCAATATCTTTTACTTTTACTAAATAGGTACTTTGAATTGGATTTTCTTCATTACTCCAACTACCCATAATATTTTTAAATGTTTCTGATGATTTCATCATATCCTTTGTTATATCTACTTTATCTTGATATTCTATACTTTCAATATTAGGAAGTTTTTCAATTTCTTTTTGAACATTATTACGTCCTTTCTCATCTATATCAACATTTAAGAAAGTAACAATTGTTATATCTTTTTCAACTAGTGATGAAAAATTATTTACATTGTATGTAAGTATAATTGAAATTGTGACAACAAGTAAGGTTATTGTTATACATGAGATAGAAGCAAGTGATAAAGAAAAGTTTCTAAATACACTATAAAATGCATCTCTAATATTTCTACTTAGTATTCTTAATGCTTTCATGTTTATACGTCCCTTCTTCATAGTCTTTTAAAATTCTTCCACTATCTAGTAAAATAACCCTCTTTTTCATTTTATCTACTATTTCTGTATCATGAGTAACCATAATAATAGTTGTTCCAAGTTTATTAATTTCTTCTAAAACCTTCATTATTTCCATACTTGTATCTTCATCCAAGTTACCAGTTGGTTCATCACAAATAAGTAGTTTTGGGCCATTAACTATTGAACGTGCAATAGCGACTCTTTGTTGCTCACCACCTGATAATTCAGTTGGATAATTTTTAGCTTTATGCTTAAGACCAACTAATTCTAATGATTTTAAAACCTTAGAATATATTTCATCTTTTGGAGTTCCAAATATTTCAAGAGCAAAAGCTACATTTTCATATACTGTCTTTTTATACAATAATTTGAAATCTTGAAAAACAACGCCTAATTTACGACGTAATTTATAAACTTTATTATTTCTAAGTCTACCAACATTTAATCCCCCAATTAAAATAGTACCACTATTTGGTTTTTCTTCTCGATATAACATTTTAATTAGTGTGGATTTCCCACATCCGGTAGAACCTATTATAAAAACAAAATCCCCTTTTTTAATTTTTAAATTTAAGTCATAAATAGCTGTTACACCATTTTTATATGTTTTTTTTACATGACTCATTCTAATTAAATCCATAGTTACCTCCTTAAAATCCTCCTAATACTTGATAAGCATCCGTTACGACAAAAAATGCCTTATCATCTATTTCTTTTATTCCTTCTTTTAAAATATAATATTGTTTTGTTGGTATCGCACACATAATAGCGTGTTTTTTAGTTTTTGTAAATCCTGCCTCACAATTGATTAATGTAACTCCGTGAGTTAAATACTTCATAATAAATGCTTTAACTTCACTTTCCTTATCAGTAATAATGTAAAACATTTTATTACTTGATATTCCAAGTAACATCTTATCGGTAAATATGTTTGTCAAGTATATAACTATTATAGCATACAAAACACTATTTAAACCAATAAAATATCCTGCTAAGGCAACTATTATAAAGCTTATAATTGAATTAACCTTACTAATTGATATTTTAAAATACTTATAAATTATTTGAGCAATAACAATAAGTCCTCCTGGATTAAAACCTATTTTAAGTATCACTCCCATTATTATTCCATTTAAAATTCCGGCAAAAAGACTTATAACAATCATATTAGAATAATCAATTGTAATAAAGTTTGTTATATTTGCTGTAAGTTCAACAAAGACAGGATAAATAATAGTAGCTAGTACTAATGATATAGTATTTTCTATATCGAGAAAAATAAAACTTAAAATAAGCATTAACATATATATAATTGTTACACTAATAGTTGAATCTATTTTTAATGTTTCATGAAGTAAAACAGCAACACCATTAGTTCCTCCTGATACAATATTAGTTGGAACTAAAAGCAAATTAAATACTAAAGCTAAAGAATATAAACAAATTATAAAAATTAAAAAACGAAAAAGAAAGTTCTTACTTTTAATTTTTTTTAATTTATCTTCAAACTTATGCCCCACCTGATACCTCATATGCATCTGTTACAACGAAGAATGCATTACTATCTATTTCATGAATTCCTTCTTTAGCTATAAAATATTCTTTTGTTGGTATAATACACATAATGACTTTTTGATTTTGACCTGTAAATCCACCTTTCGCATCTAAAATAGTTACTCCATGACTTAGGTGTTTTAAAACAAATTTTTTAACTTCTTCTTCATGATCTGTAATTATATAGAAAGCTTTAGAATTGGATATTCCTAAAATAACTTTGTCAGTCATAATACTAATTATATATAAAGAAATAATTGAATACATTATTTTAGTCCATCCAAAGACAAAAACACTGCTTAAAATAATTATTCCATCTGTGAAAAACATTGAATTTCCCATAGACATTTTAAAATATTTCGAAACAATTTGATTTAAGATATCTGTTCCACCAGTTGTAAATCCAGCTTTAAAGATAAGTCCTAATCCAAATCCTGAAATGACAGCTCCAAATAATACAATAAGTAATGGATCTGTATTTGAAAGGTCAACTATTTGACCAACTGATGATGTTAGCTTAACAAAAACCGGATATAATAATGAACCAATAACGGTTTTTTTAGTTTCTTCTTTTCCAAGTAAAATCAAACTTAAGAAAAGTAAAATAACAGAGCTTACTAATATTACTAATGATGGTTCTATTTTAAATAGACTATTAAAAATAATACCAAGTCCACCTACTCCATATACAACTTTAGCTGGTAATAAGAAAAGATTATAGGCTATTGCAACAATTAAAACACCAAGTAAAAATTCTGCCCATCTTTTCAATCGTCCCTTTTTATATATTTCCTTAATTATATTTTCATCTAACCTGTGTTTTCTTTTAAATAACATACTAATTTCCCTTCTTCAAATTATCATTTATAAACATATCAATATCGCCATCTAAAACTTTTAAAACATTACTTGTTTCTGTTGATGTTCGATTATCCTTTACAAGTGAATATGGATGCATAACATAGCTTCGCATTGCTGATCCAAAATTGATATCCATAACGTTTCCTTTTATTTCTTTTAAGTCCTGATCTCGTTTTTCGATTTCTAGTTGATATAGTTTATTTTTTAATACTTCCATTGCTCTTTCTTTGTTTTGAATTTGACTACGTTCATTTTGACAAGTGACAACTATTTTAGTAGGTAAATGGGTAATTCTAACCGCACTATCGGTTGTATTTACTCCTTGTCCTCCACATCCGCTTGAACGATAAACGTCTATTCTTAAATCATTTGGATTTATTTCTATATCAATGTCATCATTTTCAAATAGTGGTGTTACATCAACGGAAGCAAATGAAGTATGACGACGATTATTTGAATCAAATGGTGATAATCTAACTAAACGATGTACTCCTTTTTCATTTTTTAAGTAGCCATAAACGTTAATTCCTTTTACAATTATTGAGGCACTTTTTATTCCAGCTTCGTCACCATCTTGAATGTCGATAACTTCTGTTTTATATCCTTTTTTTTCGCACCAACGCATATACATACGGTACAACATATTAGCCCAGTCACAAGCTTCTGTTCCACCAGCTCCTGAGTGCAATTCAAGTACCGCATTTAATTTATCATATGGTCCATTTAGCAAGATGTTTATTTCTAATTCTTCTAATTCTTTTTTTATTTCTACACTTTCTGTTTCTATAAGTGAAAATATTTCTTTATCATCTTCATTTTTTAATTCATTTAGCATTTCTAAATTTGAGTTTATTTTAGTCTTTAATTCTTTTGTTTTTGAAGTTATATTTTTTAATTCATTTAATTCAGAAATTGTTTTTTCACTTTTTCTTTTATCATTCCAAAAATTTGGTTGATTAATTTCTTCTTCTAGTTTTTTAATTTGTTTTTCTTTTGTATCTGGGTCAAAGAGACCTCCATAAGTCTTCTATTCTTTTTTGATAATCCATATATATATTTATTAATTCTGTAGTTTCCATATCATAGCCTCCTACTATACAAAATTATAACATTTTTTCAGTTTTTTTTCTACCTTAAGTTATATGAATGTGTAAAGTTATGCAAGAAAAAAGCCAAATATAATCTATTTGACATTTTGGCTATTATAATAATTTATCGGTTTTATTTCATCATTATTTTTAACTGTATTTTCTAAACTACATACATTATCACTGCATATATAATTATAATTTAAATTCATTTTTGTTCCTTGATTAAAATAAGTATTATCTAAACAATTTATATTACTATTTATTTTCTTTGCATATTCACACCAAGTTGTACCTTTAGTTGTTGTATAACTAAATCCATTTATATAGAAGGTTATGCTTTTATTTTTCTTTTTTAAATAACCTATAACTTCATCGCCAAGTTTTATTTTACCATTTAAACCTGTATACTTTAAACTTTTATGTTTGTATTCTGAATCAATACTACTAACTTTTTTTGTTTTAATATCAATGCATACAGTTCCATTTGACGGAGTCACTTCTTTTATTGAAAGAGTACTATTTATTTCTTTAACGGAATAACAGTTTTCCGATATTTCATCTGGAAAAGCTATATTTCCATTTTCTCTTTCCATTAAACCAGCTTCTATTTCTTCGTTAAAACTTTTAATTGAATTGACAATGGATTCATTTCTTACATTTTTTTCTAGTCTTAAAAGTGCTGGCAGTGTTATTAAAATAATAAAACTTACTATAACAATTACAGATAAAAAACTAGTTAAAGTAAAACCTTTTTTCATTTTAAATTACTCTTAATTCTATCGATAGCTGTTTTGTAGTTATTACTAGAAACAATATAACTACCAACTACAACAAGGTCAGCATCTTTAACTAGTTTAACTGTTTTATTATTAATTCCACCATCTACTTCAATTAAATAATTATAATTATATTCTCTACTTAATTTTTTTAATTCTTTTATTTTATCAGTTATATCAATAAATTTTTGACCACCATAACCAGGGTTAACAGACATTACTAAAACTAAATCAACTATGTTTAAATATGGCCTTATTTTACTTATATCAGTATCTGGTTTTATAGAGATACCAACCTTAATATTATTTTTTTTTATATGTTCTATAACTAAAACTGGGTTTTTAGTTGCCTCAACATGAAACGTAATGTATTTAGGATTTAATTCCTTATAAGTATCAATATAAGAAATTAAATCATATGTCATTAAATGAATATCTAATGGGTGCTTTATATTTTGAAATTGTTTTTTTAATTTTTCAAAGTCTTTCGTGATATTTGGTACAAATTTATTATCCATAACATCAACGTGAATATAATCAAAATCTAATTCATCTAATTTTTTTAATTTTTCATCAGTTTTTATATCTAATATTGAAACAGATAGCATTCTATCACCTCTCACGTTTATGAATAAAATTCAAATAATTTTGATAACGGCTTTCTAAAATGTCACCACTTCTAACTTTATTTTTAACTTCACATTCATCTTCTTTATCATGCATACAATCACGATATTTACATTTTTCTTTATAAAGTTCAAATTCAACAAAATTATCTCTTATATCAATATCTTTCATATCAATAAATTCAAGACTAGAAAAACCAGGAGTATCCGCTACGAAACCATTTTCTAACTCAATCAATTCAACATGTCTAGTTGTATGTTTTCCTCGACCTAAAGCATAAGAAATATCATCCGTTTTAATTTTTAAATTTGGATTTATATTATTTAAGAGTGTGGATTTACCAGCACCAGTTTGTCCGGTAAAAACACTTATTTTATTTTTAAATTGTTCTTTTATTTCTGAAATTTGAGTATTAATAAATACTTTATAACCAATTTTTTTATAATAATTTATATACACATCTATATCATTTTGTTCTTCTTTGTTAAGTAAATCTAATTTTGTAAAACATATTATTGGTTCAATATTATTAAACTCTATTATATCTATCAATTTATCTAATAAATTGGTCGAAAAATTAGGGTGTTTAACACTTGTTATAATAAATGCTTGATCGATATTAGCAACAGGAGGCCTTACTAGTTCATTTTTTCTTTTTTTGACCTCCAAAATATAATTGTTAATATCATCAAATACAACCTGATCTCCAACAAGAGGTGAAATCTTTAATTTTCTAAATTTTCCTCTACTTTTACAGATGTATTTTTTATTATTACTTAAAACAGTATAATCATTACTAATTAATTTAATAATTTTTCCTTCCATAGGCTACTCTGAATCAGCTTCCTTTACTTCTACAACAATCGAATTGCTTTTTCCGTTACTAGAAGTTACAGTAATAGTTGCTGTTCCTTTACCTTTGGCTACTATAGTACCATTATTTACGGTTGCAACTCCTGTATTACTACTTTTCCATGTAAGTGTTTTATCTGTTGCGTTGCTTGGATTTATAGTTGCACCAATTGTTACAGTATCACCTACCACTAAACTTTGATCACCACGATTTAAAGTAATTGAATTTACTGCTACTTCAGGAATTTTTTTAGCAACTGTAACTTTTAGTGTAACACCACTTACAACTTTACTTCCTGCTGTTCTATTTTGATAAATAATTGATCCTTCTTTGGCATCATTTGTCTCTTTTTCAATTGTTTCTAAAGTAATATTATTTTTATCACAGAAAGCTTGAACTTTTTCTAATGTATATCCTTCATTAACAAAATCAGGATAAACAGTTACCATTTTTACAACTGTTAATACAATTGTATCTCCTTTTTTTATTTTTTCGCCTTCTTTAATACTTTGTTCAATAATTGTTCCTTCTTCTAAATTATCATCAGTTGAATGTTCTTCTTCTTTTATTTCAACTATTATTCCTTTTTTCTCTAATTTCTTTTTCAATTTCTTATAATCTGTTCCTGTATAATCTTTTACTTTAACACTCTCTTCTCCTTTAGAAACAATCAATTTTACTTTAGTACCTTTTTTAATTGATTTTCCCTTACCAGGAGATGTATTAATTACTTTTCCTTTTTTAACTTCATCGCTATATTCCTTTTTTTGTTTTGAATCAACTTTCAATCCTTCATCTTTTAAAGTTTCTTTAGCCTTTTCAACACTCATTTTTGAAACATCTGGAATAGTTATCTCTCTACCTCCAGTTATTTTTGGAATAATAAAGAAAACAATTAGGGTAATTAAAATTAATCCGCCTAAGATAGAACCTGCTATAATTAAAGCTTTATTTGTCTTTTTGTCTTCTTCCTCTTCATTTACTTTATCAGCATTTCTTTTAAGACGTGAATTAGTTATTCCTTTTTCTTCAAATTCAGATTCAGGATATTCATATACCCATTTTTCTTCATTTTTTCTTTCTTCACTCAAAACCGTTTTTAAATCATCATGCATATCCTTAGCTGTTTTATAACGATTTTTAGGATTTTTAGCTGTAGCTTTTAAAATTACATTTTCAACACTTTGAGGAATATCAGGATTTATTTCACAAACACTTGGTATTTTATCTTTCATTTGTTTAATAGCAATCTCAACAGCATTTTCACCTTTAAATGGAAGTTTACCTACTAATAATTCATACATTAAAATACCAGCTGAATAAATATCACTTTGAACAGTTGATCCTGTTCCATTTGCTTGTTCTGGAGGTAAGTAATGAACTGATCCCATTACCGAATTAGTTTGCGTTAATTCATTACTATTTAAAGCCATAGCAATACCAAAATCTGTTATTTTAACTTGTCCATCATCTAATATTAAAATGTTTTGAGGTTTAATATCACGATGAATTATATAACTCTCATGAGCACACATAAGCCCACTAGTTACTTGTAACATAATATCAATTGTTTCTGATAGAGTTAATGCTCCACGTTTTTTTATTAAACTTTTTAATGTTTTTCCTTCAACATATTCCATAACAATAAAGTAATTACCATCATCTTCTCCAACGTCATACATTTCAACTATGTTTGGATGTGAAAGACTACTAGCTGCAATAGCTTCTCTTTGAAATCTCCTTACAAATTTCTCATCGCCAGCTAAATCACCACGTAAAATTTTAACGGCAACTTCACGATCAAGGATTAAATCACGAGCTAAATAGACATTAGCCATTCCTCCTTCACCAATACTTCTTATTATTTCATAACGATCGTTTATTTTTTGACCTCTTGTTATCATTGTGCACCACCTTTATCTAAATAAGCAATAGAAATATTATCATTTCCACCACGATTATTACATTTACATATTAATTTTTTCAATTTATCTTCAATTTCTAAATCACTACTTAAAACTTTCATTATTTGTTCATTTTCTAACATATTTGTAAGTCCATCACTACATAAAACAATTCCATCTATATCTGTTTCAACATCAAAGATATCCATTTCAACATTTGTTACAGCACCAAGTGCTTTCATAAGAACATTTTTTCTTGGATGATCCTTTGCTTCTTCTTCAGTTAATTCTCCTGATTTAACAAGTAGATTAACTAAAGTATGATCAACTGTTACTTTATGTAATTTATTGTTTTTAACAACAAATCCTGATGAATCACCTATATTTCCAAAAAGAAGAAAATCATTTGTTAGAACAGCTGTTACTAAAGTTGTCCCCATTCCTTTACTCTCTGGATGAGATTCCGTATATTGGTAAATCAAAGCATTTATTTCACTAAAAGCTTCCTGTAACCAATTAAAGGCATCTTCTTTATTTCCAACTGTACTCATTTCTCTAAATCTTTTACCAATATGTGTAATAGCAATAGAAGAAGCTACTTCTCCAGCTAAATGTCCTCCCATTCCATCTGCAACAGCAAGAAGGATTTCTTTATTAGCATTTTCAGTTATTACAACACTATCTTCATTATGATCACGTACTTTTCCGGGATCTGTTAAATAACTATATTTCATTTTTTAACTCCTTTCATGGTTTGCTCTTAGTTGTCCACATGCAGCCATAACCTCACTACCAAATTCTCTTCTAATAGTTACATTTATGTTATTTTTTTTCAAAATATCATAAAATTTCAAAATCTGTTTCTTATCACTTTTTTTATATTCTATATGACTTGTTTCATTATATGGAATTAAATTAACATAAGCATTCATTTTATTAATTAATCTTGCAAGTTCAATCGCATTTTCTTCTTTATCATTAACACCTTTTAATAATATATATTCAAAAGTAACTCTTCTATTTGTTTTTTCTATATATTCTTTTAAAACTTCGATTAAATTCTTAAGAGGATATGCTTTATTAATTGGCATTAACCTACTTCGAAGTTCATCATTTGAAGCATGAAGTGAAATAGCTAGATTAACTTGTTTACCATTGTTTATAAAATCTTTAATCTTAGGAATTATTCCACAAGTCGATACTGTTATGTGACGAGCTCCTATATCAATACCTTTACCACTATTAATAATATCAATAAACTTAATAATATTATCATAGTTATCAAAAGGTTCTCCTATTCCCATTAAAACAACATGAGAAATTCTAGTATTTTGATCATCTTCAATTGCAAGGATTTGTAACACCATTTCATGAACTTCTAAATTACGAACCTTTTTTAGTCGGCCGCTTTCACAAAAAGTACACCCCATATTACATCCTACTTGTGTTGATACACATAGGCTATTTCCGTAATCATGATTCATTAAAACAGCTTCCACTTTTTCACAATCATTTAATTCAAATAAATATTTTGTAACATCCTTACCAACTTTTTTATCAATAATTTTGAGTTTATCTAAATTAAAGTCTTCTTCTATTTTATTTAAAGTTTCTTTTTTTACATTTGTCATTTCTTGAAAACTAGAAACTCGTTTTTTATAAAGCCATTCAAAAACTTGAATTGCCTTAAATTTTTTATCGCCAATACTGATAAAATATGTTTCTAAATCTGATAATGTCATTCCATATATATTTTTCATATGTTCACCTTCTTTAATTATAGCAAAATTGTAAAAAAAATGATATATTTAAATACCATTTTTAAGAAAGTTTATTATTTATATTTTTCTTGACATAAAATAGTGTAAAGTTTAGTTCAAACTGTTATGTATTCTACTTAAGACATTTTCTAAATATTTATTAATATCCAAATTGATATTATTCTTTAAAGTCATCGTAATATTACATATTTTAACCGGTACACATTTTTTACTTTTAGTTATGAAAATAGCTGTTTTTTCTGATCCTGCTCTTACATCATAAATACTTAATTCATTAAAATCAGAATGCCAATAAGAAATTAAATTTGGATATAAATTGCCTAAACTATTATTTTCATTTGCTTTTTTACCTTGTTTAGAACAAGATGGACAACTTTCTTTCTTAGTTCTTATTCTATTACTCATAGTCATTTGATATTCCTTTCCACAATTTGAACAAATCCAATTAAATCTAAAATAGTTATTAGTTGCTTTAAACATGGAAGGAGTTAAATTTCCGTTTTTATTATAATTCCAATCTTTAGAATATATAGGATATTTATCTTCAAAACTATCTTCTACTTCATTTTTAATATAATTATTTAAAATATCAATAGTATCACGTTCGATATTAATATTAGGATATGTAATACTATTCGGATCCAATTTTCGAAGTAAATTATATATTATATCATTAAATTTTTCATATGTTTTTTTACTGGGAATAAAATTAGGAATTACAATATAGTTTATTAATTGATGATTTATTTTATCATCATATTCTTGAATAGAATAAACTTTATAATATTCAGCTAAATTTAAGAGTTTTTCTTTATCTTTTTTATCTTTTTGTTTATGATAATATTTAGTACTTACCTCTATAGCTATTTTTTTACTGGGAATAAAAATATCAATTTCTTTATTTGTTTTAGAATCAATAATGCGGTTTTCAGCATCAAAAAAACATTTCTTAATATAAAAATATATTGTTTGCTCTAAAAAAGAAGTTTTATATTGATTAAAACATATAGGACATCCCCTATTTAAGAAAATTTTATTGTTGATACGACATTGATAGTGATGATTTTTACGACACTTCCACCACACTTTTTCATTACTAGAGCCAAGATATTCTTCAGGATTTTTTTCATTTCTTCCATAATCCCATTCCTTTATTATTTCAGGATATCTTACTTTTAAATTATTCCATTCATTTACCGTTTTATTTTTTCCGTTTGAACATTTTGGACATTTATAGTTATCGATATATCTTATAAAATCCTTTATCGTCCTAGGTGTTTGTTCTCTATAATCGCATTCTATATTTTTACACTTTAAATAAAATTTTTCATGTGTGTGAGGGGAAAGTCTTTTAGGATCTATTTTGTTTTTTTCTTCATCCCAATAATCTAGTATTTTACTATACTTAGTTGTGAGATTATAATATTTAGAAATTTTCGTTCCTTTGCAATAAGGACAATAAGTAATTTCTTTTTGTTTTTTTATAACGTTATATTCACCTTTTGATAAACTATTCATTTTATTCATCTTTCCAGTCCATTCCATATTACAACTTGGACATTTAAAAAAGTATTTTTTTGTTCCTGAATAATATATTTCATTTGGTTTTTCTTTATTTTTTTCTCTATTATACAGTTTTAATAGTTCTAATTTATTATTAGTTTTACAAAAATATTCAAAGCTCTGATTTTTTTCCATCATTTTCTCCTTTCATTTAAAAAAAAACCAGTTTTAACTGATTTTTCCAACACTTTTTTCTAAAGCATTCTTAGCCGCTAACTGTTCAGCTTCCTTTTTACTATGAGCAATTCCTTCACCATATATTATGTCATCTATTTTAACATCTATTTTGAATGTTTTATTATGAGCTGGTCCTGTTTCTTCTATCAAAATATACTCAACTGCTCTTTTATCTGTTTGAACTAGTTCTTGTAATTCTGATTTATAATCTCTAATAAATTCTAATAAATTGTTTTCTACAAAATAAATAGCTGAATCATAAATAAATTGTTTAGCTTTTTCAAATCCTTGATCTAGGAAGATAGCGCCAGTGAAAGCTTCATAAATATCAGCAACTATTGCTTTACGAAATTTTCCGCCACTATTTTCTTCTCCATGACCTAGTTTTAAATATTCATTTAATCCAAGTTTTAACGAATATTCATTTAAAGCATCTTCACATACATAGTGAGCTCTTAATTTTGTCATTTCACCTTCATCGTTATTTGTTTTTAAATAAAGGTATTCACTCATAACTAGTTCCAATACAGCATCACCCAAGTATTCTAATCTCTCATAACTTGCAACATTATTCTCATTAGCATAAGAGGTATGAGTAAAGGCTGTTTCATATAAATTTATATCATTGGGAATTATTTTTAAATCTTCTAATATTTTCATTTTATCACCTTTTAATATTGAATGCCCCAAACAACATGATATTTAGCAGCATCTCCACAACAGACACATTTATCATCTATTTTCTTTTCATGTTCTAAAATACATCTAGATTTACATCCTTTTATTTCTTTGATTTTTTCTTCACATTCTTTTGATCCACACCACATAGCATGAATGAAACCTGGTTGTTTATTTAAAATCTCTTTCATTTCTTCTAAGTTATGTGCTTCGAATGTTAATGCATCTCTTCTTTCTTTAGCTCTTTCATACATGTCTTTTTGAATAGTCTCCATTAAATTTTTAACATAATCTACAATGTCTATATTAATATCTTCAACATATTTTTGACTAGTATCACGTCTAGCTAAAGTTATTTTATTATTTTCTAAATCTCTAGGTCCGATTTCAATTCTAACTGGAATTCCATTTACTTCAGCTTCTGCGAATTTAAATCCTGGTGTTTTGTCTGTTAAGTCAATATAAGAAATAATATCATTTTTATTTAATTCTTCATTTATTTTGTGCGCTAAAGCATTAACTCTTTCATCTTTACCAATTGGAATTATAACAACTTGTTTTGGTGCTATTTTAGGTGGTAGTACTAATCCTTTATCATCACTATGAACCATAATTAATCCACCAATCATTCTTGTTGTTGTTCCCCATGATGTTTGATAAGCACATTCTAATTTATTTTCTTTGTTCAAAAACTTTATATCATATGCTTCACTAAATTTTTGACCAAAATAATGACTTGTTCCAGCTTGTAATGCCACTCCGTTATACATTAATGCTTCATTAGTTAAAGTATATTCAGCTCCAGAAAATTTTTCTTTTTCTGTTTTTAAACCCGTAATAGATGGAATAGCTAAAATTTCATGATGAAACCATTTATAAACATTCATCATTTGTTTTGTTTCACGTTCTGCCTCTTCTTTTGTACTATGAATAGTATGACCTTCTTGCCATAAAAACTCTCTACTTCTTAAGAAAGGTCTTGTTTCTTTTTCCCATCTTAAAACATTGCACCATTGATTATATAATTTAGGTAAGTCTCTATATGATGAAATATGATCTTTGTAATAATCACAAAACATTGTTTCACTTGTTGGTCTAATACATAGTTTTTCTTCCAATTCTTTTTGACCACCTTGAGTTACCCAAGCTACTTCTGGTGCGAATCCCTCTACTAAGTCACTTTCTTTTTTTAATAAGTTTTCTGGAATTAATAATGGCATTTGAACATTAACATGACCTAACTCTTTAAATTTTTTATCTAGGATTGATTGCATTTTTTCCCATATTGCATATCCGTTTGGTTCAATAGCAATACAACCCTTTACGTTTGTATAGCTAGCTAAATGAGCAGCCATTACAACATCAGTATACCATTTAGCAAAGTCTACATCACGACTTGTTATTGATTTATTTTTCATAAAATATCACCTTTATTAATTATAACATGTATATTAAAAAATACAAAACTTTATGACTCATAAAATTATCTTTTTAACAATTAAATTACTATTTTACAAATTTGCTTTTTTCTAGTATAATTATTTTATTATGAAAAAGATATTAATAAAAGGTATAAAGTTGTACCAACATATTCCTGGTAACTTCCATAATAAATGTAGGTGTATTCCGACATGTTCAAATTATGCAATTGAAGCTATTGAAAAACATGGAAGTTTAAAAGGATCTTTTTTAGCAATCAAAAGGATTATAAAATGTAATCCGTGGGGAATTAAGGGCTACGATCCAGTTCCAGAAAGGAAGATAAAATGAAAAGAATAATTGGGTTATTTTCTATTGGTTTAGTATTTTTAACTAGTGGATGTTTTAAAAAGGATGATCTTGAGGATATTACAATATATACAAGTGTTTATCCAATTGAATATATTGTTGATACCCTATATGGTAAAAATTCTAATGTAAAAAGTATTTATCCAGATGGTGTTGATGTTTCAAAATATTCTCTTACTGATAAACAAATTAAAGATTATAGTAAAGGAAATATGTTTATTTTTAATGGACTTAGTGATGAAAAAGATTATGTAACTTCTATGTTTAATTATAATAAAGATCTAATGATAATTGATACTACTGCTACAATGGAATACAATAATCATGTTGAAGAATTATGGCTAGATCCTTCCAACTTTCTTATGATGAGTTTAAATGTTAAAAATGGATTATCAGAGTATATAACTAACCAATATTTAAAAACAGAAATTGATAATAATTACAACAAGCTTAAGCTTGAAATATCTAATATTGATGCAAAAATAAAATTATTAAATGAAAATTCTTCTAAAAAAACAATTGTTGTTGATAATAGTTCATTTAAATTTTTAGAAAAATATGGTTTTGAAGTTATATCCTTAGAAGATAATGAAGAATTAACTGATAAGACTGTTTCTGATGTTATAAGTATGGTTAGGAAAAAACAATTGACTTATATTTTCTCTACTGATATAAATAATTTAAATAAAAATGTTCAAAAAGTTGTTAAGAAGACTGGCGTACAAGTATTAGAATTAAATGATTTATCTAATTTAACAGAAAGTCAACGAGCTTCTAAAGAAGATTATGTAAGTCTATTAAATGAAAATATTGATTTACTAAAAAAAGAATTATATAGTTAAAAAGAAGATAAGTTAAACTATCTTCTTTTTATATTATCATTTAATTTTATATCAGTTATAGTAACATCTAAATATTTTCTTAAATCAAAAACAACATTTGTTCCTTTTATTAAAACTTTAACTTTAGGACGAGATTTGTCATTAGTATTGTCTATAACTACCCCATCCAAACCATTTGATAATTTAACTTCTATTCCTCTTGGATAAATTGGTATACAACTTTTAAAAGCATTTACAACATCAACATTAAACAAAGTACCCGAATTTGCATACAAATACTCTAAAGCATCTGATGGATTCATTCCATTTTTAGATGATATCAAATTATCATAAGCATCAGCTACGTGTAATATCTTATAAAAGATATGATCTGGAACTTTGATATTTTCTGGAAAACCTGTTCCATTTTCATTTTTATGATGAAACAATATTGCACTTTTTGTTGTAGCTGAAATCTCTGGCATTTTAGATAATAAACTATATGCATAAAAAGGATGAAATTTTTCTTGATACATTAACTCTTTATCATTTATTTTTTATTTTATCGAGCATTTCTTTATTAATACATAATTTTCCAATATCGTGAAGTAACGCTGATGTGGCTAAATTAACTAGTTCTCTTTGATTTAAATTTAATTTTATACCAATAGCAATAGAAAATTCGGCTACCATAATAGAGTGTTTAAATAAATAATCATTACTATTTCTAATATCTATAGTATCAAATATATTGTGGTAATTATCACAAACTGTTTCAACTATGCTTTTAGCATTTTCTATTGTAGATGTTATATCTAATCTTTTTAAATCATCCGACATTTTCTTTTTTAATTCATCTGAAATAACATCTTCATTTTGAAATTCCTCACCTATTTCATTTTCAATATAAAGAAAATTAAATCCCAATTCTTTTAATTTTTCAATAGAAAAATCAGTTAATTCTTTATCCTTTAACATTAATTTTCTATTATTATCATCACAAACAGTTTGTCCCAAAAGCATCCCAGACTCAACCTTTTCTATATTAATTGCTCTTATCATAATATCACTCTCTCATTCTAATTTTATTATACATCATATTATTTTTTTTATATACTGAATTTTCATAATTTTACTAATTGTTTACAAAAAAATATCTTTCAAATGAAAGATACCTATTTCAATTCGAATAAACGAAATTAATAACATTATGGCGGAGACAGAGGGATTTGAACCCTCGCGCCAGTTGCCCGACCTACACCCTTAGCAGGGGCGCCTCTTCAGCCTCTTGAGTATGTCTCCACGCTACGAATATAATTTTACATTATATCCATAAGTTAGTCAAGTAGTTGTTTGATTTTTTATTCTAATTCTTCATTATAATTTTCTGTTTGGTAATTACCTGTACATCTTATATATGGTTTTAAATCATTATTATCATATATAACATAACCATTACAACTTTCTTTTGTTTTAGGATCAACAAATTCATTAATTAAATTTTCGCCCTTTATATCATTATATGTAATAATTGTTTTATATTCACTACTTATTTTTTTGTTTTTAATATATTTTTCCGCACTATCTTTTAAAACTGTTTCTAATTTTTGATAATCATCATACGTAATATTTTCTTTACTGCTTTCTTCCTCTTCTTGAACTGCTTCTTCAACTTCCGTCTTTGTTTTCTCTTCTGTTTCTTCCTCATCTATATCATTAATATCTGAAAAATTTTTATTATACAAAATACTTGATATTAAAAGAAAAACACCAAAAATAGCTAAAAATCCTATTAGAGTTGATAATCCCCATCCTTTGTTATTCATTAAAATATGCTCCTTTCCAAATCTTCTTTAAAACAATACAATTTTGCTGGTCTTCCATTTGTTTTATTATTTTTATCCATTGTATCTTCTAATATATCTAAATGAATTAATTTTTTTCTAAAATTTCGACGATCTAATTTTCGACCTAGTAAGTGTTCATATGTTATTTGAAGTTCTGGTAGTGTGAAATCTTTTGGATAAAGTATTTTCATCATATTATAATCATTTGGAAGTAAAGTACGAAGATTAGATATCGCAGCACTTAAAATACTTCCATGATCATAAATCATTTTAGGTACTTCATCTATATCAAACCAAGAACTTTCAATTTTACTATTTTTATTATATGAATAGTTATCATAATCTATTAAACATATTAACGAATTAGCAAGAATTCTCATTCCAGGTAAACGATCAATTTTACTAAAAATATCTGACTGTTTCATATATAAATTTTTAATTCCTATAAATTCATATATTGTTGCAACTGCACATTCCTCAATTGTTTCACTCGTCATAAGAAGATTACTTGGTAACATCCAATATCCTTTAAAAGGTTCTTCCATTTTTTTAAAAAGTAATACCTTAACTTTACCATCTATTACTGAAAATATATTTGTTACAACTTCTATTTGATTTATATAATGCTTATCTAATTCCATATATACACCACCTAATTAGATATATTATAGTATTTTATACACAATTTGTCAAAAAAAACAGAACTAAATGTTCTGCTTTTATATTAATCCATTAATTCTTGTTCTAAAACTTCTAATGGTTCTTCATTTGCCATATTAACTTCTAAATCATATTCACAGTCTTGATATTTTCTTGCACCTGTTCCTGCTGGAATAAGTTTTCCGATAATAACATTTTCTTTTAGACCATTTAAATGATCTACTTTACCGTGAATTGCAGCATCAGTAAGAATTCTTGTTGTTTCTTGGAATGATGCAGCTGACAAGAATGAATCTGTTTCAAGGGAAGCTTTAGTAATTCCTAGAAGAACTGGACGACCAGTAGATGGTCTTTTTCCTTCAAGGATTAATTTTTTATTAATATCAGTAAATTCATTAATATTTACCATTGTTCCAGGTAAGAAATATGAATCTCCAGAGTTAATAATCTTAATACGTGAAATCATACGTTTAGCAATAATTTCAACGTGTTTATCAGAAATATCAACACCTTGTGAACGATAAACTTTTTGAATTTCAAATAAAATATACTGTTGTACCGAAATTGGATCTGTAACACTTAATAATTCTTTTGGACTAATAGCACCATGAGTAAGTCTATCACCAGCTAAAACTTCATCACCTTTACTAACAGCGAGTTTAGCACCATAATTTGAAGTATGTGATTTTGTTTCAACATCATTTTTAACGGAAATAACAAATTTACCGTTTTGTTCTTCAATTTCACTTACTACACCATTAATTTCTGAAATAGTAGCTTTACCTTTTGGATTACGAGCTTCAAATAATTCTTGAACACGAGGTAAACCTTGAGTAATATCATCACCAGCTACACCACCAGAGTTGATAGTACGCATTGTAAGTTGGGTACCTGGTTCACCAATTGATTGAGCAGCCATAATACCAATAGCTTCACCTATTTCAACAATATGTCCAGTAGCTAAGTTACGTCCATAACAATGTTTACATACACCATGCTCACATTTACATGTAAGAACTGTTCTTATACCTACTTTAGTAATTCCTGCATTAATAATTTTATCAGCTAATTGTTCTGTAATATAAGTATTTCTATCAACTAAAACTTCTTTAGTTTCTGGATCAATTACTTTCTTATTAGTATAACGTCCAACGATACGATCTCTTAGACTTTCAACTACAGTTCCATCTGCATTAACAAAGGCTTCAACAACAACACCTTGTTCTGTTTGACAATCTTCTTCTTTAACAATAACATCTTGAGCAACATCAACAAGACGACGAGTTAAGTATCCAGCATCGGCTGTTTTTAAGGCTGTATCAACAAAACCTTTTCTGATACCATGTGTTGCTAAGAAGAACTCTGACACACTTGCTCCTTCATTGAATGAAGATGTAATTGGAATTTCAACAGCTTCACCATTTGGTTTAGCCATAAGTCCACGCATACCAGCCATTTGGTTGTAGTTACTCATGTTACCACGAGCTCCTGAATCAATCATCATTGAGATTGGATTTGCTTTATTTGTTTTAATGATATTTTCTAATTCTTCTGCAATTTCATCTTTAGCATTATTCCATGTTTTAACAACTTTTTCATATCTTTCTCTATCGGTAATAAGACCTCTTTTGAATTGTTTATTAACTTGGGCTACTTTTTCAGTTGCATCTGCTAATATTTTTTCCTTATTTTTAGAGGCTATAATATCACCTATACCAATTGATATACCTGATAGTGTTGATTCTTTAAATCCTAAATCTTTCATCTTATCAAGCATAATAGATGTTTCAGTTGTATGATATCTTTTATATATTTGAGCAATTAATTGTGTTAAAACTTTTTTACCAAAAGGTTTTACAAGTTCTAATTCTTTAATAGCTTCTTTTATATTAGTACCTTTTGCTAAGAAATATTTATTTGGTGTTATACCTTCAATATTTTCTTTTGTACCTTCATTAATATATTGGAATGTATCAGGGAAAATTTCATTAAATTTTAATTTTCCTACAGTTGTAACTAAGTATTTATCACTTTGTTCTTCTGTAAATAATTTATATTTAAATCCTGAAACAGGAATAGCAATTCTTGTATGTTGTGTTATTTCTCTTCTTTCATATGCCATTAATGCTTCATTAGGGTTTTTGAATACTCTTCCTTCTCCTGGCTCATCCGCTCTTTCAATTGTTATATAATAGTTTCCTAAGATCATATCTTGTCCTGGAGTAACAATTGGATTACCATCTGATGGTTTCAAGATGTTATTTGCACCTAACATTAGAATTCGTGCTTCTGCTTGAGCTTCTGGTGTTATTGGTACATGGACAGCCATTTGGTCCCCATCGAAATCGGCATTGAAAGCAGCACAAACAAGTGGATGTAGTCTAATAGCACGACCACCTATTAATTTTGGTTCAAATGCTTGAATACCAAGTCTGTGAAGTGTAGGAGCACGGTTAAGCATAACAGGGTGTTCTTTAATTTTTTCTTCAACAATATCCCAAACACGTTCATCTTGATTTTCAATCATTCTTTTAGCAGCTTTAATATTTGAGGCTATTTCTTTAGTTACTAAACCATTTATTACATGTGGTTTAAATAATTCAAGAGCCATCTCTTTTGGTATACCACATTCATACATTTTTAAAGTTGGTCCTACAACGATAACAGAACGACCAGAGTAATCAACACGTTTACCAAGTAAGTTTTGACGGAAACGTCCTTGTTTACCTTTAAGCATACTAGATAGTGATTTTAAAGGTCTATTTCCGGCTCCTGTGATATTACGACCACGACGACCATTATCAAACAAAGCATCTACAGCTTCTTGAAGCATACGTTTTTCATTTTGAATGATAATTGAAGGTGCTCCTAAATCAATTAGTTTTTTCAAACGATTGTTACGATTTATAACACGTCTATATAAGTCATTTAAGTCTGATGTAGCAAATCTTCCACCATCTAATTGAATCATTGGTCTAAGTTCTGGTGGTATAACAGGAATAGCATCCATAATCATCCATTCTGGACGGTTTCCTGATTCTAAAAAGGCATCTAGAACATCTAATCGTTTAATTAAACGAATACGTTTTTGACTTGTAGCATCTTTTATTTCTTCGATTTCTTTTTTTACTTCTTCTACTTCTTTAGGAATATCTACTTCCATAAGTAATTCTTTAATAGCAGCAGCACCCATTCCTACTTTGAATGTATTTCCATATTTTTCGTAATAAGCACGATATTCTTTATCACTAATTGTTTGTTTTTTCTCAAGTGGCGCAGCCCCTGGATCTAAAACAACATAAGAAACAAAGTATAATACTTCTTCTAGTTCTCTTGGTGACATATCAAGAACAAGTCCCATACGAGATGGAATTCCCTTGAAAAACCAAATATGGGATACAGGAGTAGCAAGTTCTATATGTCCCATACGTTCACGACGAACTTTAGAACTTGTTACTTCTACTCCACATTTATCACAAATAATGTTTTTGTATCTTAATTTTTTATATTTACCACAACTACATTCATAGTCTTTAGATGGTCCAAATATTTTTTCGCAATATAATCCATCACGTTCTGGTTTTAATGTACGATAGTTAATAGTTTCAGCTTTTTTAACTTCACCATGTGATTGTTTTCTTATTTTTTCGGGTGAGGCAATCGAAATTCTTAATCCTTGAATATTATTTACGTTCATTAATCCTCATCCCCTTTCATACTTTCTTCTAAATTTTTGATATCTTCCTCAGTTGGTTCAACATCACTTACTTCTTCCATGTCTTCCTCTGTTACCTCAATAATTTCTTCTTCATCTATTTCTTCTGGTTCTTCTTTTTCAAAATCATCATTTACTAAATAATTGTCATCATCTTCGGCTTCTACTTCACCAATATCAACAAATTCTCCTTCTTCATTAAGAACTGTCATATCAAGTCCTAAAGCTTGGAATTCTTTAACAAGTACTCTAAATGATTCTGGAATACCAGATTTTGGAATTGGTGTTCCTTTTACTAAGGCCTCATATACTTTAACACGACCTACAACATCATCTGATTTAATTGTCATCATTTCTTGAAGAACATGAGCAGCACCATAAGCATAAAGTGCCCAAACTTCCATTTCTCCAAATCTTTGACCACCAAATTGTGCTTTACCACCAAGTGGTTGTTGTGTAACAAGTGAATAAGGACCTGTAGATCTTGCATGTAGTTTATCATCTACCATGTGGTGAAGTTTAATCATATACATAACTCCAACACTTATACGATTATCAAAAGCTTCTCCTGTACGTCCATCATATAGAACAGCTTTACCATCTTCATCAAGACCAGCTTCTTTTAAGGCATCAATTATTTCATCACGAGTTGCCCCATCAAATACTGGTGTTGCAACATGAATTCCTAATGATTTAGCAGCCATTCCTAAATGCATTTCTAGTATTTGTCCGATATTCATACGAGATGGAACTCCAAGTGGATTAAGTAAGATATCAACAGGACGTCCGTCTGCTAAATATGGCATATCTTCTTCTGGTAAAACTAATGAGATAACACCTTTATTACCATGACGACCAGCCATTTTATCTCCAACTCTTATTTTACGTTTTTGTGCAATATAAACACGAACTATTTTTGAAACACCTGCTGGAAGTTCATCAGTATCTTCCTTAGTGAAGATTTTTACATCATGTACAATTCCTTCTCCACCATGAGGTACACGAAGTGAAGTATCTCTTACTTCTCTTGTTTTTTCACCAAAGATAGCATGTAATAGTTTTTCTTCGCTTGTAAGTTCAGCCATTCCTTTTGGTGTTACTTTACCAACTAAAATGTCATCGTCTTTAACTTCTGTTCCAATACGAATAATACCATTTTCATCTAAGTTTTTACGAGCTTCTTCACTTACATTTGGTATATCACGTGTAAACTCTTCTGGTCCAAGTTTTGTATCACGACATTCAATTTGATAATCTTCAATGTGTATTGATGTATAAACATCATCTTTAACTAATCTTTCATTTAAAATGATAGCATCTTCATAGTTATATCCATCAAAGTTCATAAAGGCTACAGTTACGTTTTTACCTAAAGCCATTTCACCTTTTTCGGTACTTGGTCCATCAGCTATAACCATTCCTTTTTTAACTTTGTCATTTAATCTTACGATTGGTACTTGATGGTAACATGTTCCTGCATTACTTCTTTCATAACCATTTAAGTAATATGTATCCATACCACCTACTGTTTTTACTAAAATCTTCTTAGCATCTACATAATCAACAACACCATCTGCTTTAGCAATAACAACTGCTCCTGAATCTCTAGCAGCAATTGCTTCAACACCTGTTCCAACAAGTGGTGCTTCTGCTGTTAATAATGGAATTGCTTGACGTTGCATGTTTGCACCCATAAGTGCTCTTTTACCATCATCGTGTTCCAAGAATGGAATACCTTGTGTTGCAACTGATACAACTTGTTGTGGTGAAACATCAATATAATCAACTTTCTCAGTTTCAACAATGATATTATCACTACGATATCTTACTGGTACACGATCTGGTACTATTTTATTATTATCATCTACTTTAACGGCTGCTTGTGAGATATAATATTCTAATTCTTCATCAGCTGTCATATATCTTATTTCATCAGTTAATATACGATTTTCAACTTTACGATATGGAGTCATAATGAATCCATATTCATTTACACGAGCATAACTTGCAAGTGAAGTAATAAGTCCAATGTTAGGTCCTTCTGGAGATTCAATAGGACATAATCTTCCATAGTGTGATGGGTTAACATCACGAACTTCCATTCCTGCGCGGTCTCTTGATAAACCACCAGGTCCCAAAGACGAAAGTCTTCTTTTGTTTGTAAGTTCTGCTACTGGGTTAGTTTGATCCATGAATTGAGAAAGTTGACTGCTTCCAAAGAATTCTTTAATCGCAGCTGTAAGTGGTCTAATATTAATTAAAGATTTCGGAGTTACTTCTGTAATTTCTTGAGTACTCATACGATCTCTAATAACTCTTTCAATTCTTGAAATACCTATTTTAAATTGGTTTTGTAATAATTCACCGACTTGACGAACGCGTCTATTTGATAAGTGATCTATTTCATCAAAATTTCCTATTCCTTCTAATAAGTTTAAGTAATATGATACTGATGCATAAATATCAGAAATAGTTAATCTTCTAATATCTGTTGTTGGATCATTACCAATTATTTTAATCACTTTTTCAGGATTTACATTTGAATACACTTTAATTATTTGAACTTTATTATAAGTATCTAGTTCATTATTAATTAAAACTTCTTGCATTCCATAACCTTTTTCTAAAACAGGTTTTAAAGTTTCCATTACTTCTTTAGTAATGATAGTACCTTCTTCGGCAATAACTTTATTACCATCTTTGATTGTTTCAGCAAGTTTACATCCATATAAACGATCAATTATATTTAATTTACGATTAAATTTATATCTTCCAACTTTAGCTAAGTCGTAACGGAAAGCATCAAAGAATCTAGTAACTAATTGGTTTTTAGCACTATCTAGTGTTGATGGTTCTCCTGGTCTTAATTTAGAATGAATATCAATTAATGATTCATCCGTGTTTTTGTTAGCATCTTTGGCGATAGTACGATCTAAATAGTCGTTTTCACCAAATAAACTAATAATATCTTCATCACTTGAAAGTCCAATTGCTCTAAGTAATGTTGTAATAGGTACTTTTCTTGTTCTATCAATTCGAACATATATAACATCTCTAGCATCTAATTCATATTCTAACCAAGTACCACGGTTAGGAATTATTTGTGATGTAATAACTAAACGTCCATTTTTATCTGTTTCGCGTCCAAAATAAACAGAAGGTGAACGTACAAGTTGAGATACGATAACACGTTCAGCACCATTTATGATGAAAGTTCCTCCTTCAGTCATAATTGGCATATCTCCTAAATAGATACTTTGTTCTTTTACTTCACCTGTTTCTTGGTTGAAAAGACGAGCATCTACTTTTAAAGGTGCAGCATAAGTTGCATATCTTTCTTTACACCCTTTTATTGAATATCTTGGTTCATCAAAAGAATAATCTCCAAATTCCAGCATTAAATTTCCAGTAAAACTTTCAACTGGAAAAATATCTTCAAATACTTCTTTTATTCCTTCATCAATAAACCAATTATATGATTTTTTTTGAATTTCTAGTAAATTTTCTAGTTCAATTGCATTTTTAGTTTTTGCATAACTTCTTCTTTCTCGGTAGTCACCAAATTTCTTTGTTATATAAGCCACTAATTTCACCCCTATATGCTATATTTTTAAACCAAATACTTACAAAAATAAGTACATATGTCAATTTATAATTTTAACAAAGTTTTTATTAATTGTCAATTATTTACAGCTTTAATAATATAAAATCCTTTATATTTATTTACTAATTCAACTGTATATTGTTTTTCTAAATCTAAAGCTATACTTTTAGCCCCTTGGTTTTTATTAATAACAATCCAAAGTTCGCCCTTTTGATTTAGGTGTTCTTTTGCATCAAATAATATTTTATAGAGTATTTTTTTGCCTACTCTTATTGGTGGATTAGAGATAATAAAATCAAACTTTTCTTCTACATTACTATATATATCACTTTCATATATTTTAACATTCACATGATTCAAATCAACATTCTTTCTTGCCAATTTCAAGCTCCTTCTGTTGATGTCAATCATATGAACCTTGGCGGAAGTGTTTCTTGATATGTAGATACCAATTGGTCCATATCCACATCCAAAATCAAGAACTTTTCCTTTTATTCTATCAAGTGGTATTGTCTCAAGTAATGTTCTAGTTCCAAAGTCTAATCCTTTTTTTGAAAATACTCCATTATCTGTTATGAATTCAAAATCTTGGTTATTAATTTTGACTTTTTTTATTTGTTCTTCACTTTTTAAAGTATTATCATTTTCAAAATATTGTGCCATAATACCTTCCTTTTATAAAAACGCTTAAAGCCCATACTATTTTATAGTACAGGCTCAAACATTTTAAGCTTAATTATTTTAATTCGATTGAAGCTCCAGCTTCTTCAAATTTAGCTTTCATTTCATTAGCTTCATCAGCAGATACATTTTCTTTTACAACTCCACCGTTATCAGCGATTTCTTTAGCTTCTTTTAAACCTAATCCAGTAATTTCTCTTACTAATTTGATAACAGCAATTTTGTTAGCTCCTGCAGCAGTTAAAGTAACATTAACTGTGCTTGGTCCTTCTTCTTGAACAGCTCCTGCAGCTGGTGCAGCTACTGCTACAGCACTTGGATCTACTCCAAATTCTTCTTTCATTGCATCTACTAATTCTTTAACTTCAAGAATAGTCATTTCTTTTAATCCACTAATAAATTCGTCTTTTGTAAATTTAGCCATTTTATATTCCTCCTATTTCTTAATTATTTTTCTTCTAAATCTTGACTATATAAGTCTAAGCAAATTGATAAGTCGCGAACAACTCCCATAAGTCCACCAGCAAGCATTGTAAGTAATCCTTCTCTTGATGGTATTGAAGCAAGTTTGTTTAACATATCAATATCAGCAATTTCACCATCAACAACTCCAACTTTAAGTTCTAACTTGTCATGTTCTTTTGCAAATTCGCTTAAAGCTTTAATCGGAGCTATTGCATCTTTACCAAAAGCAATAGCTTTAGGTCCATTTAAATGTTCATTTAAATCAATGTTTAAAGTTTCTAAAGCACGTTTTGATAAAGTGTTTTTATAAATCTTAAATTCTGAATCACTTTCTCTTAATTTTCTTCTTAGTTCGTTTGTTTCTGTAACAGTTAAACCACGATATTCAAAGAAAACATATGATGCTGATTCTTTCATTTTTGACGCGATTTCTTCAACAACTTTTTTCTTTTCATCAATTATTCTTTGATTTGCCATTTTAGCACCTCCATTCGACTTTAAACCGTATAAAAAGCTCTTACACCGTAAGAGCTCAAAAAACTTAAGTAATTCAAGTTCCTCGGTAGGAAATTAAGTATTTCTACACCTACTGTCTACGGCACATGTTTTTAAAACATATAAATTATATCACAACTTTAATTAGTTGTCAAAACTATTTGTATCAATTTTGATACCAGGCCCCATAGTTGAAGATACAGATATATTTAAAATGTATTTTCCTTTAACTACAGCTGGTTTTGTTTTATTAATTAATGCAATAAAAGCATCTAAATTTTCTAATAATTTTTTATCATCGAATGATGTTTTACCAATAATAACGTGAACGTTACCATAACTATCTGTACGATATTCAATACGTCCTTTTTTAACGTCTTCTACAGCTGTTTTTGTATCCATAGTAACAGTTCCTGTTTTAGGGTTTGGCATTAATCCTTTTGGCCCTAAAATACGTCCTATTTTACCTAAACCAGGCATCATTTCTGGAGTAGCTATCATTGTATCAAATTCAAACCAATTTTCTTTTTCAATTTTTTCTAACATATCAGTATCACCAACGTAGTCAGCTCCTGCAGCTTTTGCAGCTTCTGCTTGAGCTCCTTTAGCAATAACTAATACTCTTTTTGTTTTTCCTGTTCCATTTGGTAGAACGATTGCTCCTCTTAATTGTTGATCTGCTTTTTTTGTATCAAGGTTTAATCTTAAAGCAAGTTCAACTGAAGAATCAAAATTAGTTTTTGATGTTTCTTTTACTAATTTAATAGCTTCTTCTTTTGTGTATTGTTTAGTTCTATCTACTAATTTAGCAGCTTCTAAATATTTCTTTCCTTTTTTCATTATTTTACCTCCTTATGTGGTACACGCGGATTTTCCTCCCACATAGGTTATATTACCTATATGTATATTTTTTTAAAATTATTCTTCGCCTTCGACTTTAACACCCATATTACGAGCTGTTCCTGCTACTATTTTCATAGCTTCTTCAACTGTATAAGCATTTAAATCTGGCAATTTGATTTCAGCAATTTCTTTTAATTGAGCTTGTGTTAAAGTTGCAACTGTTTCGTTTGCTCCTTTAGCAGCTCCTTTTTTGATTCCTGTAACTTTCTTGATTAAGAATGGAGTTGGTGGAGTTTTGATTACGAAATCGAAACTTCTATCTTCATAAACAGTTATTTCAACTGGTAAGATATCTCCCATTTTATCTCTTGTTGCATCGTTATATTTTGTACAGAATTCTTGTAAATTAATCCCTGCAGGTCCTAAAACTGTTCCAACTGGTGGTGCTGGTGTTGCTTTTCCAGCAGGTACTTGTAATTTTATTATTTTTGAAACTTTTTGTTTTGCCACGAAAAACACCTCCTATATTTTTTTCGCGAGTGGTTCTAATGCATCCGCTGCTCCCACTTTTTCTATATTAATAAATATAGCTATATAATAATATCACATTTTACATAATTTGTAAACATTTTATTATTTTTTTATTTTCACAATTTGATTTTTTGGATTTGCTATAATACAATTATTTCCATTTTTTTCAATACCTAATTCTAAAGAATAATCAGATATTACTTGTTCACTTTTAATTAAATTGCTAAGCAATCTTAAAAGTAGTTTTTTTGTTTTATTTGTTAAATCTAGTTTTTCTTTTGTTAAAATATTTCTAGGGTTTATTTTTTGTAGTTTAAATGGTTCAGTTTTTACTTTTGAATAACCACTTAGAAAATCTTCAGTAAGAAAATCAGTTAAAAAATCTTCTTCTATTTTATTAAAGTATTTCAAAATACTATACTCTTCTATTTTTTCTGGTGCTAACAAGCATATCTTTTGATCTTGTTCATTTTTTATAAAAGATTTTTTATAAATTTCATCTAGTTTTGATATATATTCTTCTATCAATTTTTGTTTTAATATTTCATCTTCTATTTCATCTAAAGTGTCATCTATTAATCTAAAATAAAGACCAGCTTCAAAATTAATGTTTCTTTTTTTAAAGATTTCACTTTCTGTTTTATTTAAAAATTTAATTATTTTATTTACATCCATACTACTTCCCCCTTAATTAAAATTAAGCTTTTTCTATTTCTGTTAAATTTAATTCAACGATTGTTTCTTGTCCAAATAAGTCAAGTGCTACTTCAAGTTGTTGATTTTCCATGTTAATTGTTTTAACTTTACCATACATATTAGCAAATGGACCATTAATAACTTTGACCATATCTCCCACGTTCAATGAGTTGCCAATTTCTAATCTACTCATTCCCATGCTTCCTAAGATTTTATCAACTTCAGCTGGAGTTAATGGAAATGGTTTAGCTCCTTTACCTGATGATCCGATAAATCCTGTAACTCCTGGAGTATTTCTTACAATGAACCAAGCTTCATCTGTCATTACCATTTCAACTAATATATAACCTGGAAACATTTTTTTTACTTTTTCTTTTCCTTTTTCATCTACTTCTGTTTGTTCTGGAACTATTACTCTATAGATGTAATCCTCCATTCCCATAGAGTTAGCACGCATTTCTAATTTTTCTTTTACTTTATTTTCATGTCCTGAATAAGTGTTTACTACATACCATTCTTTTTCCATTATTTAATCACCATCTTTATTCCTGTTAACGCTAAATCCAAGCTTGCAAAGAAAATTCCAAACACTAAAACAAACACAATTGTAGCTATTGAATAGGTAATCATTTCTTTTTTGTTAGGCCATTTAACTTTTTTCATTTCTTTTTTGACACCTACTAAAAATTTTGCTATTTTTTTCATATCACACCTTCTTTTAATTATATGTTTTTTTTTCAAATAAAAAACACTATCTCGTGTCTAAAATAATAGTAACACTATTTTTATTAAAAGTCAATAAAAAAGGAGACAATATTTTAATCTCCGTATTTATTAAATTTATCAATTCCTGAACTAAAGTTACCAACTAATTCGTTGAATTTTACTAGACTAGTAGTCAATTCTTCTTTATCTGATTCATATTTTAATCTATCTAGTTCTAGTTGTGTTTTATCTTTTTCTAATTCATCTTTTTGATTTGCAATATTTTTTAATTTTTCTTTTATGTCTATTTCTTTTTGATGTACTTCATCTTTCTTTTTTTCTAATTCAGAAATAATTTCATTTTTTTGATTATCAAATTGCTTTTTTTCTTCTATAAATTTTGCTTTTGATTTTTTCAAGTATTCTAATTGTTTTTCTACTTCGATTTTCTTTTCTTTTAAACTTTCAAATACTTCTTCTTTATAAGCTTTTATTTTTTGTTTTTCTTCTTCTGCTCTTTTTTCGTGTTCTTCACGAAGTTGTTTTATTTCTTGTAATTCTTCATCCAATTTCTTTTTTAAATCTATGTTTTTGTTAAAGATGGTTGTTGCTTCTCTAACGTTATTATTAGCTATTTCAAAAATATTTTTGATATCTTTTAGATTAGTTTCATCTGCTTTTTGTTCAACAGTTTCTGTTTGTTCTTTTACTTCATCAGTTTTTTCATCGATTTTCTCATCAGTTGATTCATCATTTTCTTCTACTTTTTTGATACCAACTGATGATAAATCAAAACCGTCTGTTTTTAAAAGATCAAAACTTGTATCTAATTTTGTTTCTTTTTCTTTGTTCAAGCTAACTACCTCTATTTATTTTCGTCTGGTAATTTTTGGAATCCAGAATTAAATTGAGCAACTAATTCTTTAAATCTTGCACAACTTTGTGATAAGTTTTTACTTTCATGTTCTAATTTTTTTTCTTCTAATTCTTTATATCTTTCAAACTGATCTTTTTCTACTTCTAATTCTTTTTTACCTGTTTCAATTTTTTCTAATGCATTTTGTTTTTCTTTGTCAAATTGGTCTTTTTCTGTATCTAACTTAGAGTTTGCTTCTTTAATTTTTTCTTCTTCTAATTCTTTATATTTTTCAAATTGTTCAATTTCTGCTTGAAGTTTACTACGATCATTTCTAATTTTTTCTTCTTCTAATTCTTTATATTTTTCGAATTGTGATTTTTCTGTATCAAGTTTTTCATTTGCAATTTTTAATGTTTGTTCACCTAAATTAAGTTCAGTACGAGTAGCTTCAACATCAGCATTAAATTGTGATTCTTCATTTTGTAAACGCATTTTTTGTGTTTTTATGTATTCATCACATTTTACCTTTTCCATACGAATATTTTCATTTTGTGTTTCTACATATTTAGCAAAATCTGCTTTTTCTTTGTCTAATTTTTCACGCATTTCAGCCAATTCTGTTTCGTTCTCGTTAACATTTTTCTTTTGATCTATTAAAGTACTTATAAAGTTATTAGCACCTTCTACATCATTATATAAACTATCAAACATATCATCAAAACTTGCTCCATCATATTCACGATCGTTTTCTTCTTTGTTTTCGTTTTTATCTACTTCTTCAACAATTTTGTTCATTTCTGTTTCATCAGCAGCAAAATTTGGAATACTATTTTCTACTACTGGTTCTGGTGTAGAAGCAAAAACATTTGGCACTTCTACTTGAGGTTGAGTTGAAACAACATCTATATTTCCTTCAACAGGTGAAGCAGTATTTACATCTATATTTCCTTCAACAGGTGAAGTAGTATCGTTTTCGTTATTTGTGTTCATATTTGGAATTTCGATTGGTGCAATTTCTTTTATATTGTCTAAATCAAAATCTTCATTTTCATAGTAAAAATCATCATCTAGTGGTGTATTATCTTGAACAGGTTCCATATTTTTTGCAATTTGATCTTCATTGTTTACATTTTCCATCATATTAAAACATCTCCTTTTTATTCTTTTACCCCCGATATGTAGTACCCTACACTAATATCATATACAGTATAACACAATTTTACACTTTTTAACACTTTTTTTTCATTTTTTTAATTTTTTTATTCTTCATCATTGCTTTTTTCTAGTTTTACAAGCACTTCTCGAGGTTTTGAGCCATTGTTTGGACCTATTATTCCCCTATCTTCTAATAAGTCTATAACTCTAGCTGCACGATTATATCCTAAATGGAATCTTCTTTGAAGTAATGATGCGCTGGCTTTTCCTTGTGTTATTACAAATTCAACTATTTCATTATATAGTGGTTCTTCATAATCATCTTCTCTTGATGATGATCCAACCATTGTTGTTGCTTTCATTTCTTCATCATCCATAATTAATGTTTCATCATATTTTGCTATTTGTTGTTTTACAGTATGATCAACTACAGCTTTTATTTCATCATCAGATAAGAATGTTCCTTGAACTCTTATTGGAATATTTTCACCTTGAGGTAAAAATAACATATCTCCTTTTCCAAGTAATTTTTCTGCTCCTGTACTATCTAGAATTGTTCTAGAGTCAATACTTGATGATACTGCAAAAGCAATTCTTGATGGAATATTTGCTTTAACAACACCCGTGATTACATCTGTTGATGGTCTTTGAGTCGCAACAATCAAGTGAATACCAGCAGCTCTTGCCATTTGAGTGATTCTCATAATTGAATCTTCTACTTCTTTTGCAGCAACTAACATCAAGTCTGCAAGTTCATCTATTATAACAACTATATATGGAAGATGTTTGATTTTTTCTTCTTCACTTAGTTTTTCATTTTTCTTATCTATATAAGCATTATATCCAGCAATATTTTTGGTACCACTATTACTAAACAAATCATATCTTCTTTCCATTTCAACTACGATTTTTTTAAGAGCTATATTAGCTTTTTTAGGATCGGTTACAACTGGCGCTAAAAGATGTGGTACTCCGTTATACATACTAAGTTCAACTTTTTTAGGATCAACTAAAACTAGTTTTACTTCATCTGGTTTAGCGCGCATTAAAATAGATATGATAATACTATTAATACATACTGACTTACCACTTCCAGTTGAACCTGCAACTAACAAGTGAGGAGTTTTGTTTATTTCACAATAGACAGGTCTTCCCATTATATTTCTTCCTAAAGTAACTAGTAGTTTTGATTCATTCATACTCTTAGGGATACTTTCTAATATTTCGCGAACAGTTACCATAGCTGTTACTTTATTTGGTATTTCAACCCCTATTGTTGATTTTCCTGGAATTGGTGCTTGAATACGTACATCTTTAGCTGCCAAAGCAAGAGCTATTTCATTATGCAAGCTAAGTATTTTACTTAGTTTTGTTCCTGATTTAATTTCCATTTCATATTGTGTTACAGCTGGGCCTGGATTAATAGCCACAACTTTTCCTTCTAGACTAAAATCCTTAAAAACTTGTTCTAACGTTTCAACATTATGGTTGATAGTTTCTTTAGAATCAGTGTTTTTATTTTTAGTTGGCTTATCAAGAAGAGTTATTGGTGGATATACATAGTTACTGTTTTCATCTACTTTTTCAATTACTTCACCAGTTGCATCATTAACTGTAATTTTATCTTCAACTGGCATATGTATAAGTTCATCAACCGATGAAACAACTATTTTATCATCTTTATCATAATTATCTTCTACTTTTTCTATTTCTTTTTTATCTTTTATTTCTTTCTCTTTTTTCTTATATTGTTTTAATTTATTTATTATTGCTTTAATAGCATCATACATTGAAACACCTGTAAACATAACAGAACCACAAATTAGTAGCGCTAAAGTTACTATTCTAGTTCCGTTTAAAGCAAATAGAGTTACAAAAAGCAAAGAAAAAATTGCTCCTATAATTCCTCCACCTACATTGACATGACTTTTTGATGCCATAAAATTATTTACTGTTTCTGTTATTATCTCTAATCCTTCTAGTTTAGTATTTTCTAAATATTTAACATGCGAGAAAACTAAAATTCCAATTATAAAAATATATAATCCTATAAGTCTGGATGTAAAAAAATCTGGTTTCTCACGTTTTATCATCATATATACTCCAACAACCATTAAAGCTGCTAGTAATAAATTATACCAAGTACCTACTAAAAAGACAGAAAAATTACTTATAAATTCTCCAACTGGTCCTGTATTTGGAATAAAACCGATAATAGCTATTAGGATAAGTAATAATCCAATTAGTTCTACTTTATATCCTGTATCTTTCTTTTTTGTTTCTTTTCTCTTTTTCTTTTTGGCCATACTAATATCCTCCTACTATTTTAATTATAACAATCAAAGTAAAAAAAAACAAGATTTATGCATATAAAAACTAGAAGGATAAATTAACGATAAAACCTGATCTCCCAGGTGGGCATCACATTATTAATTTTAGGAGTCTCATGTAAACATAAGCTTTCAACACCATTAATAAATTAGAATCCCAATCGTTAAACTTGTAGGTTTTTTCTATATTATCCTTCTAGCATCTCAATTATATCATATAAAACTTTTTTTAACAATTACTTTTGTGATTATATGAATATTTATTATTATTTGTTTTTTCAACAACAATGCAAGTATAATCTCCATAACTGCCATTCTCTTTATAGTCATTTATTTCAAAAGGTATTTCATTTTCGTTATCAAGTGTTTCTAATTCAACTTTACAAGGAAATGATTGATCATTTTTAATACAATAATTTTTAGCGCCATTATAAATAACTTTTAGTTTAGATTCTGATATTTCTTTTTGTTTGTTTTGAACTATCTCTACAACATTTGGAAATACAAGTGCGACTATAAGTCCAAGAAGTACGATTACGCTCATAAGTTCTATTAAAGTAAATCCTTGTTTTTTCATTCTATCACCTAGTTTAATTTTATAATATTATATAATTAAAGTCAATTTATTATTATTCGAAAAAAGAACTTAAGATAAAGATTAAAATACCAAATGCTATTCCAATAAAACTTTCTTTTTTATTTTTATTATGAAGAATTTCACTCAACAATTCAAATACTACTATATAAATAATCATTCCTAAAGTAATACAAAGTAAAATTCCAAGAAGTAAATTGGTAATATAATTACTTAAGGCAAACATTATTAGTCCACCTAAAAATGTAGATAATGCGATTAAAGATGTAAATAAAACTGTTTTTTTTAAGTTTTTATTTGCTTTATAAAAAGTTGAAGAAACAATCATTCCCATTGGAATATTATGAAGTCCAACTCCTATTGTTACAAGTATTCCCATATCAAAGGAAGTTTTCATTGTACTGTATATAGCCATTCCTTCAATCAAATTATGAAGTACTAAAGCAATACTAGATACAATTCCAATATGTAGGAAATTTTCGTTTATGTTTTTTTCAGTTTCTTCTTCTATATCATGATCTGGTATAAATTTATCTAATGCTTTTAATATTATAATTCCTATTAGTATAAATAATAAAATAATTACAAAGTTTAATGGCTTACTAAAGGAATCTGATACAAGTTCATATGATTCAGGTATCAATTCTAATATTACTAACATTACCATAACGCCAAATGCCATGCTAATCGAAAAATTAACGACTTTTTCATTGTTTTTGGTAAATTTAATAATTATTAATCCAATAAGCATAAATAATCCTGTCACTAAAGTCATAATTAAAGAATTTATTTCGTTCATAATATCACCTTTTCCCATTATAACAAAAAAAACTAGTTTTTTCTAGTTTGATTAAAATTTAAAAATTAGTTTACCAATTAATATTCCTAGAGCTAGTAACATGACTACTACTAGTGCGATTAAAAAGCTCCCAATCATATTTTCTTCTCTTTTTTGTTTTTTACTTTTTCTTCCCATCATATCCTCCTACTTCCAATTTTCCATAGCTCCAAAATCGTATACATGTTTATATCCTTTTTCGATTAGTTTTAAAGCAGCCTGTTTACTTCTTGAGCCACTTCGACAATAAACAATAATTGTATCGGTTTCGGTTATTATTTTTTTATCCGGATTTTCTATTTCTTCTACTGGAATGTTTAACGCTCCTTTTATATGTCCTATTTTATATTCTTCTTTTGATCTAACATCAATTAGATAGGCTCCTTTATTTATTTTTTCTTTTGCTTGATCTAAGTCTATTTTTTGATACTCCACTTTATTATTACATCCACAAGCTAAAAATAAGCATGCAATCAATAGTAATATTTTTTTCATTCTATCACCTATTTAAATTATAACAAAAAAAACTAGTTTTTTCTAGTTTATTTTTTCAGCTGATTCAAAGTAGTAATTTCCATCTTTTAATAAGTTAAATGTGTATTTTATTTTTGAATTAATAGCTTTTGAATATTCACTTTTTTCACGATCTACTTTTTCAAATAGATATATCTTATTAGCTTTTTTTGTTGCTTTAATTAATTTAAAAGTTGGATATTCATTTACTCCACAACCGTTATCACTAGAGACATAAATATATTCTCTTGAATCTTTATTATATACATATCCATCTATTAAATCGCATGTTGTTGTGAAGAATTCAACTTCTTTATAACTGTTATTACCAAAAATTAATTCTACCTTTTCTTTCAACTGTTCTTCATTTATAACAGATGTCATTGCTCCATTTCTAACTTTAGTAGTATTTGTTGCTGAATTATAATCGTGATCTTCTTCCTTACCACAAAGGAGAGAAACTTGAGAATTATATGATATATTTGGATAATTTGAACAGTTTTTTTGTTGCACTTGTTCACTTGATAACTGTCTATATCCTAAATAATTTTTTAGTTCTTGAGGCAAATCACTAGTACCGATTTTATCCTTTTTTTCTATTTCTTCAAAAAGGTTCATTTTTCTATATAAATTAGAATCTACATTTATGCTTTCATCATTATTTTCATTTGGAACAGCTATTACATATTCATACAAATTTTGTACTAACTGACTGTTTAAATCCAAATCCTCTTCTTTTTGGACCTTTTCTTTTGTTTTTGTTATTTTTTTATTTGTGGTTTCATTTTTTACAAAAAATTCTTTATATCCAAACAAACCACCTACACATAGAATTACTCCAATTAAAATTCCTAATAAAACTTTCTTCATACTCTCAACTCCTATTATAAACAAAATTCTACATTATAAACTTTATTGTGTCAATTTTTTTACATCACACTTTTAACAAAAAATTAAAAAAAAGCTATTATTTCCTAGCTTTAATTTATTTTTTCAGCTGATTCGAAGTAATAATTTCCATCCTCTGATAAATTGAAAGTATATTTTAAATTCCATTTATCTATTGAACCATCTGGTGAAGTATTTTCTACATACTCATTAATTTCAATTTTGTTTTCTATTTTTTTAGCGCTTTTTAATTCTATAGTTGGCATCCAACCTGTACCAACAATGCCCGAACCTGAATCATAATATCTTTTTGTTGAAACATCATAAACACAATTTCCATATTCTTTACAACCAAAAAAGTCTCCTGATTTATATGTGTCTTTACCAAAAATCATTTCAACCTTTCCTTTCAAACTTTCATCCGAAAAACTTTGTGTCCATGCATCTGTATCTTGAAAATCATCATTAATTGGGCATTTATTTTGTTGTGATAACGACGTAGGACATTCTTGACGATCTAATTCTGAAAGTAATTGTCTATATCCTAAATAGTTTTTTAAATCCTGACTAAATTCTGTAGATAATATTTTATTTTTTTCTTCAAACATATTTATATAATCTGGGCCTATCGGAAGACCTTTTTCCATTCTAACATAACTATATAAAGTTTGTACTAACTGACTATTTAAATCCAAGTCCTCTTCTTTTTGAACTTTTTCTTTTGTTTTTGTTATTTTTTTATTTGTAGTTTCATTTTTTACGAAAAATTCTCTATATCCAAACAAACCACCTACACATAAAATTACTCCGATTAAAATTCCTAATAAAACTTTCTTCATACTCTCAACTCCTATTATAAACAAAA
>OLPW01000633.1_pt1 | contig 41203 bp, 36 predicted proteins | sample 1672161 | NCBI WGS metagenome assembly OLPW01 (sample SAMEA3136654, study PRJEB25190) | human gut metagenome
AGGCGGAAAAGACCCGCTGTTTGGGCATGTTGACGGTTTTCAGATAGGCCCTAAGAAAAGCCTGTGAAAAGCGTTTGTCGAATTGCGCCGCGTTTCCCTTGACTTTTTTCACTGGGGCGTTATAATAAATTCAGGATTATTTCCAGAAAAGAAGGAGCGGAAATTCTATGTATTATCATATGAACATTGCGGGCCTTGAGCGGGATCTGCCCATCTGCCCGGTAAACGATTCTCTGTCCATTGCCGGATTTGTGATCTTCGGCGATCAGGAGCTGACCGTGGCCTGCGCCCGGGAGCTATTAAAGCGCGCGCCGGAATATGACTACATCATCACCGCGGAGGCCAAGGGCATTCCTCTGGCCCACGAGATGGCCCGTCAGGCCGGGGACAAGAAGTACATCCTGGCGCGGAAAGCCCCCAAGCTGTACATGCGGGACATTTTCAGCGTTTCTGTGCATTCCATCACCACCGCCAAGGAGCAGAAGCTGTATCTGGACGGCGCGGACGCCGCACTGATGAAGGGCAAGCGCATCCTCATCGTGGACGACGTGATCTCCACCGGCGAGAGCCTGAAGGCGCTGGAAACTCTGGTAGAGGAAGCGGGCGGCATCATCTGCGGACGCATGGCCGTTCTGGCTGAGGGCGACGCGCAGGAGCGTTCCGACCTCGTCTATCTGGAAAAGCTGCCCCTGTTCAACCCGGACGGCAGCGTGAAGGGATAAACTACGTACCACTGCGGGAAAGCCCGCTAAAATAAATGTAAAGAGGAGAGATATTTATGTATTGTAAGAATTGCGGCAAGCAGCTGCCAGACGGCGCACAGTTCTGCGACGGGTGCGGCGCGCGGCAGGTCGATGGCGGCTATGTCACCTACACCAATGGCCGGGAGCCGAAGCCTTCCGTCGGCTTCATTGATGCCATCAAGATGTTCTTCACCAAGTACGCGGACTTCAACACCCGTTCCAGAAGAAGCGAGTATTGGTGGGCTGCGCTGTTTTGCGCCCTTGCCGGTATGGTTGCCAGTGCGATTTTGAAGAACTACGCATGGCTCTGGACGCTTGCCATTCTGGTTCCCTCGATTGCTCTCGGTGTCCGCCGTCTGCACGACATCGGCAAGCCCGGCACATATTATCTGTTTGTTTTGATTCCTCTGGTAGGTTCGATCATCCTGCTCGTCTGGTTCTGCCAGGACAGCACCGGCGACAACCAGTGGGGCCCCAATCCCAAGTACTGATTCGCTGACATACCAAAACAGGCACAGCAGGATAACCTGCTGTGCCTGTTAATGCCAGCACCCCTTGCTTCTCCCTGTGGGAGAGGTGGCTGAGCGCAGCGAAGACGGAGAGGGGACAAGGCTGCAACACCCTCTCAGTCACCTTCGGTGACAGCTCTCCCGGAGGGAGAGCCAAGGGGCTGTACCCCAGCACGAGAAATGGAGCGTATCTGTACCGATACGCTCCATTAACTATTTTACGGTTCTTTCATCTGCCCCGCAATTCTGCTCAGCAGCAGCGCTTTTGCAAAGTACATCGTCTCATAGCGGATGTACTGGTCGGCGTTCTCATCCCACAAAAAGCGCAGATTCGGCGGGAACTCGTCGTCCCCCAGCCACAGCTGGACGGCGACGCCCAGACCGTCAAAAATCTCAAAGGCATAGGCTGCGTCCCCACGGGAAGGGGCTTGCCGCCCAGCGCCAGACACGCCCGGCGGAAGGCGGGAAGATCGTTCTGGAACCGCTCCGCCCAAGGGTCGTGATCGTCTTCCAGCAGCTTCTGGTGAAATTGCAGACCGAAGTCCTGCATGGCCTTCCACCGTCCGCTGACATGCCGGTCTTCCCGGCTGTCGCAGATCAGGTCAAGCAGGGTCATGACCTCCTCATAGCTGTTTCCGTCCTGCCACGCGCCGTTTTCCAGCCGCTGGATATCCCCGGTTTTCCGGGAGACCCGGTAGCTCTGGCCGAAAAATGTGGTGTATAGAAAATCCGCGTCCAGCTTTGCGTTCAGCTTTTTCGCCAGCGCTTCCGCGTCGTAGGTCAGAAAGCAGCTCTTTGCCTGCTGCGCCTGAATGAGATAATTGTCCGTTCGTGCCATGGGCGTACCTCCCTCTCGGATTACGGAAATTATACCATCTTTCGTTTCATAAAGCAAGGAAACCTTAATGACTTTGCGTGTTTACTTTCCTGACTTTCTATGGTAAGATAAAGGATACTGATCCATATGCTGGCAGGAAATCACAAAATTCCGCCGCTTATGCACGAAAGGAACCTGATGGATTATGTCCCACGACTGCACCCGGGCGATCATTGACCTGGACGCTGTTTCTTCCAATTTTGACGCGGTCTGCCGCAAGGCCAAAGTGCCTGTGATGGCCGTCATCAAGGCCGACGCCTACGGCCACGGCGCCGTGCCGATCGCCCGGCTGCTGGAAAATCGGTGCGCCTTTTTCGGCGTCAGCTCCATGTCCGAAGCGCTGGAGCTGCGGGACGCCGGAATTGCCCGGCCGATATTGATTCTGGGCTACACGCCGCCGCAGGCTTTCCCCGACGCCGTTCGCCTGGGGATCCGCCCCGCCATTTTCCGCCGGGAGGACGGGGAAGCCCTGTCCCGGGCTGCCGTGGAAGCGGGGGTATCCGCAGCCTTTCACTTTGCCGTGGACACGGGCATGAGCCGCATCGGTTTTCAGGTAACGGAAGCCGACGCCGACATCTGCGCTGAAATCGCCGCCCTGCCGGGGCTGACCGCAGAGGGGCTGTTCAGCCATTTTGCCACCGCCGACAGCTATGACCTCAGCCGCGCCCGCGCACAGGCGGAACATTTCGACGCTTTCGACGCCATGCTGAAACGCCGGGGTGTCCGCATTCCCATCCGCCACCTGAACAATTCCGCCGGACTGATGAACTTCGACCACCACTACGAGATGGTTCGTTCCGGCATCGTCACCTACGGCCTGTACCCCAGCGACGAAGTGGACACCGGCCTTCTCCCCCTGACTCCCGCCATGCGTCTGCTCAGCCGGGTCTCCTACGTGAAAGCCCTGCCCCCCGGGCGGGAGATCAGCTACGGCGGCACGTTTGTCACCACCCGCCCCACTGTCGTGGCCACCGTCCCCATCGGCTACGCCGACGGCTACCGCCGCAGTCTGTCCGGACGGTTTTACGTCCTGATTCACGGGAAGCGCGCCCCCATTCTGGGGCGGGTCTGCATGGATCAGATGATGGTGGACGTGACCGATATCCCCGGCGTTCAGGCTGGTGACACCGTCACCCTGATCGGGACGGACGGCGATGAGACCATCTCCATGGAGGAGATCGCCGCCGCGGCCGGAAGCTTCAACTACGAATTTGCCTGCGGTATCAGCCGCCGGGTGCCCCGCGTGTACCTGCGCGGAGGACAGGCCGTCCATACCGTACATTACCTGACCGATGTCTTTCAGGAGGAACCCCATGGCACATAAACCGAAATACGCAAAACAGGAACCCCGCCGGAATACCGCGCTGAAGCTGCTGCCGCTGGTGCTGGTGGCGGTCGTCGCGGTAGTCCTCATTGTCCGTTCCGTGGGCAAGGGAAAGCCCGACGACGCTCCCACCACCCCGCCAACAACGGAAGAGGCTCTGCCCCTGCAGCCGGTCGCTTCCGCCACCGTAGGCGTTCAGGGCGATCTGCTGATGCACAAGCCCGTGATCACCGCCTGCACGACAGAGGACGGCGGCTACGATTTTGCATCGATTTTCCGCTACGTGGCAGAATATACTGCAAGCTATGACTATTCCGTGGCCAATCTGGAAACCACCCTGGGCGGCGATAATTACCCCTACCAGGGCTACCCCGACTTCAACTGCCCCGACGGGATCGTGGAGGCGGCAAAGGACGCGGGGATCGACATGCTGCTCACTGCCAACAATCACTGCTCCGACACCACCACTGAAGGCGTCCTGCGCACGGTGAAGCGGGTGCGGGAAATGGGTCTGACCCCTCTGGGGACCCAGCTCAGCGACGAGGAACCCAAGTACGCCGTGGTGGACGTGAACGGCATCAAAGTAGGTATGGCGGCCTACACCTACGCCACCAGCGCGGTCAATGGCCGTCCCTCCCTCAACTATGAGGCGGAGGTCACGCAGGTTGGTCTGGTGAATTACTTTACCTACGACAATCTGGACGCCTTCTATTCTGAAATGCAGTCCCTGCTTTCCCAGATGCGCTCGGACGGCGCGGAAGCTACCATGCTGTACATTCACTGGGGCACGGAGTATTCCCTTCAGGCGGATTCCTCCCAGCGGATGATCGCCCAGAAAATGTGCGATCTGGGCGTGGATGTCATTGTCGGCGGACACCCCCACGTGGTGGAGCCGATGGAGTTGCTGACCAGCAGCTCCGATTCCCGGCACAAAACGGCGGTCATCTACTCTCTGGGCAACGCCGTATCCAACCAGCGCCGGGACCTGATGACCCTGAACACCGGCCACACCGAGGACGGCGCGGTGTTCACCGTCACCTTTGAAAAATACGCCGACGGCGGAGTATACGTTGCCGATGTGAACGTGATGCCCACATGGGTCAACCTGCACAGCGTTGACGAAAAGCAGGAATACAACATCGTCCCGCTGGAAGACGCCCGGCGGACAGAGTGGCAGAATCTGTATGGTCTGGACGCCGCCGCTCTGGCGAACGCCGTGGCATCCTACGACCGCACCATGAACATCGTCGGTCCGGGGCTGGAACAATGCCGGAGCTACTACGCGCAGGAAAAACAGGCGCGGGAAACTCCCGTTGTTCCGACCGAAGAGGCAGCCTGACAAGGAGGAGTACCCATGTCCAAAAAGCCGAAGGGAAACAACACAGCAGTCGTTGTGCTGCTGACCGTATTGATTTTCGTCATGATCGCGCTGACAGGTCTTGTGATCTGGATGTGTGTTAATCTGGTGAACAAAACGCCCCAGACTACCGTCCGGACGGAGACACAGGTTTATACCCTTCCCACCGCCCCCCGGACAGAGCCGGCGCAAACCGAGACCCAGCCCCCGGAGACCACCCTGCCGGAACCGGAGCATGTGGTGGCTACCGCTTCCATCGGCACCATGGGCGATCTGCTGATGCACAAGCCGGTGTTTAACACCTGCCTGCAAAGCAACGGCACCTACGATTTCAGTTCCATTTTCCGCTATGTCAAGGATATCGTGTCCGGTCTGGACTACGCCATCGCCAATCTGGAGACCACCTTCGGCGGCGACGATTACCCCTATCAGGGCAATCCCGCTTTCAACTGTCCCGACGCGCTGATCGACAGCGTAGTGGACACGGGCTATGACATGCTGCTCACCGCCAACAACCACGCGGGCGACACCATGGCGTCGGGCATCACCCGCACCGTGGAGATCATCCGCGGCAAGGGACTGACCGCCCTCGGCTCCCAGCTGAACGCCGACGAGCCGAAATACGCCGTGGTGGACGTAAACGGCATCAAGATCGGCATGGTGTGCTACACATGGGCATACAGCAGCAACGGCACCTCCTTCTCCCTCAACGGTCTTACCCCCATCAAGGACGAGGGGCAGATGAACTACTTCCTCAACAACGACCCCGGCAAGCTGTACACCGCGTCGGAACAGATTCTGGAACAGATGAAAGCGGACGGTGCGGAAGCCACCATGATGTTCATTCACTGGGGCGTGGAATATAACATCAAGGAAAATTCCCTTCAGGACACCATGGCGCAGAAGCTGTGCGATCTTGGCTTTGACGTGATCGTGGGCGGGCATCCGCATGTTGTTCAGCCGGTGGACTTGCTTACCAGCACCGTTGACCCTGACCACAAGACCGTGATCATCTACTCTCTGGGCAACGCCGTATCCAACCAGAGAAACGGCTATATTCAAGCCGCGCCTCCCTACTATACGGAGGATGGCATTCTGTTCACCGTCACCTTTGAAAAGTATTCCGACGGAGCCGTGTATCTGCAAAGCGTGGACGCGCTGCCCACATGGGTGAACATGCGCACTGACGGGGCGAAGCAATATAACATCCTGCCGCTGGACGAAGACAATCAGGATCAGTGGGCGGAGCTGTTCAACCTGAACGACGCTATGCTGTCCTCCGCGAAGAAGTCCATGGAGCGCACGGACTCCATCGTCGGCGCGGGCATGGAAAAATGCCGGACGTATCTGGAACAGCAGAAAGCCGACCGGGAAGCCTACTATCAGGACCTGGCCAGCCATCCGGAAACCTACGTTCCAAGCACCGTTCCGGAGGAAACCGCCGGGGAAACCATCCCGGAAACCACCGCCGTCACCGCTCCTGCGGCATAACAAACCCTACCCAAATACCGTGCCGCGGCAAACGTCAGTTCTGCCGCGGCACGGTTTTCGTCTGCCGGAACGGAAAACGAAACTTTCCCGGGAAAAAACGGATATAATCCATTGACATTGCAAAAATTTACGGTATAGTAGTATCTGTCGTATTTCGGCGTAAAACAAAATCTTGGAAGAAACGGGGGAGGATAATGTCCAAGGAACTCATCAGACTCCAGGACCTGACCATGGAGTTCGACGGGGAGCGTATTCTCGACGGCATCAATCTTTATTTCAACGATCACGAATTCCTCACACTGCTCGGCCCCTCCGGCTGCGGCAAGACCACAACGCTTCGGATCATCGGCGGCTTTCTGACGCCCACTTCCGGCACGGTGACGTTTGACGGGAAGGTCATCAACGACGTCCCGCCCTACAAGCGGCAGATCAACACCGTGTTCCAGCGTTATGCCCTTTTTCCGCATCTGGATGTGTACGACAACGTCGCTTTCGGCCTGAAGGTAGCAAAGCTGCCCAAGGACGAAGTTGACCGCAGGGTCAATGAAATGCTGGAAATCGTCAGCCTGAAGGGCTACGAAAACCGCAGCGTGGACAGTCTGTCCGGCGGCCAGCAGCAGCGTGTTGCCATCGCCCGGGCATTGGTCAACCAGCCGAAGGTGCTGCTGCTGGACGAACCGCTGGCAGCGCTGGATCTGCGCTTGCGCAAGGACATGCAGATCGAGCTGAAACGCATCCAGCAGACCACCGGCATCACGTTCATCTATGTCACCCACGATCAGGAGGAAGCCCTTTCCATGTCCGACACCGTGGTGGTCATGGACAAAGGCCGGATTCAGCAGATCGGCAGACCTGAGGATATCTATAATGAGCCGAAGAACGCCTTTGTGGCGGACTTTATCGGCGAAAGCAACATTTTGGACGGCGTCATGCTGGAAGACTTCAAGGTTCGGTTCTTCGGCCGGGTCTTTGAGTGCGTGGACAAGGGCTTCGCCCCCAACGAGCCGGTGGACGTGGTCATCCGCCCGGAGGACATTGACATCGTGAAGCCCGCGGAGAGTCATCTCGTCGGCACCGTCACGGGCATTACCTTCAAGGGTCTTAACTACGACATCATCGTGGAGTTCAAGGGCTTCAAGTGGCTCATTCAGACCACGGACTACCACGGCGTGGGCGAGACCATCGGCATCCGCCTGAACCCGGAAGACATTCACATCATGCACAAGAGCGAATATTCAGGTCTCTTTGGCGACTACAGCTCCTACTCCGCCGAGTATGACGAGCTGACGGAGGATGCCGAAGATGAAGAAGAATAAGTCTATCTTGCTCAGCACCCCGTATTTGATATGGATGGTGGTATTCACGCTGATCCCTCTGGGTGTGGTGTGCTACTATGCCCTCACTGACCCGTCTACAGGGGAATTCAGCCTGGTGAACCTGCGGGGTCTGAACCTGTACTGGGGCGTTCTGTGGCAGTCCATCTTCTACGCAGTGGCGTCGGCTTTCATCTGCCTGCTGCTGGGCTACCCCATGGCCTACTACATCGCCCATCGGAGCCAGACCGCTCAGAAGTTTCTGTACATGCTGGTGATGCTGCCCATGTGCATGAGCTTTCTGCTCCGTACCCTCGCATGGGTCGGATTGCTGCAGGACACCGGCATCATCAACAATATTCTCGACGCCATCGGCATCGGCCGGCTGCGGCTCATCCGTACCCCCGGCGCGGTCATTCTGGGCATGGTGTATAACTATCTGCCCTACATGATCCTGCCCCTGTACGGCGTCATCGTCAAGATCGACCCCCGGCTCATTGAAGCGGCAGAGGACTTGGGCTGCAACAGCACCCAGGTATTTTCCAGGGTGGTGCTGCCTCTCAGCGTCCCCGGCATCCTCTCCGGCATGACCATGGTGTTCGTCCCGGCGGTGTCCACCTTCTATATCTCCCAGAAGCTGGGCGGTACGGACACGGTGCTCATCGGCGACGTGATCGAGCGCCAGTTCAAGCAGGGCAACAACCCCAATCTGGGTGCGGCGCTGAGTCTGGTGCTGATGATTCTGGTATTCATCTGCACCGGCATCATGAACCGCTTCGGCGGCGGCAATGAGGAAGGCGGTGTCATCGTATGAAAAGAGCCAACCGCATTCTCACCATCCTGATTTTCATTTTCCTGTACGTCCCCATGGCAGTGCTGATCGTGGCGTCGTTCAATACAGGCAAGGACGTTACCCAGTTTGAAGGGTTTACCCTGCGGCAGTACGCCCGTCTGTTTCAGGACAGGACGCTGTTAAAGCTGCTGGGCAACTCCCTGCTCGTCTCGGTTCTCGCCAGCTTCATCGCCACGGTCTTCGGCACGGTGGCGTCACTGGGCATCTACAACCTGAACCCCAGACTGCGCAAGGCTGCCATGACGCTGACCAACATCCCCATGACGAATCCGGATATCGTCACCGGCGTGTCCCTTTCCCTGCTGTTCGTCTTCGTGGGGACCCGGATGCTGGGGCAGCGGAACAGCCTGACCTTCTGGACGCTGCTCATTGCCCACATCACCTTCAACCTCCCCTACGTCATCCTGAACGTCATGCCGAAGCTCAAGCAGACGGACAGCTCCCTCCGGGACGCGGCCATGGACTTGGGCTGCACGCCCCTGCAGGCGTTTTTCAAGGTGACGCTCCATGAGATCGCCCCCGGCATCGTGTCCGGCGCTATTATGGCGTTCACCATGAGTCTGGACGATTTCGTCATCAGCTATTTTGTCAGTGGGCTGGATTTTGTGACCCTTCCCGTGGAAATCTATTCCTACACGAAAAAGCCCCTCCATCCGAAAATCTACGCCCTGTTCACCCTGTTGTTCCTGCTGATTCTGGTGCTGATGGTCACCATGAACCTCATTCAGCTCCGCGGGGACAAAAAACGAGCCGCTGCCCACAGCGGGGTATAAAGGAGAATTGTCATGAAAAAAGGGATTTCCGTTATTCTTGCCGTCTTGCTTGCCGTGAGCTGCCTGACCGGTCTTTCCGGCTGCGGCAGCAGTAAAAAGACCACCCTGTACGTCTACAACTGGGGTCAGTACATCTCCGAGGGCGACGACGGCTCTCTGGATGTAATCGCCGCCTTTGAGGAAGCCTACCCCAACATCCGCGTGCAGTATTCCACCTATGACTCCAACGAGATCATGTACTCCAAGCTGTCCAACGGCGGCATCACCGTGGACGTGATCATCCCCTCCGACTACATGATTGGCCGGATGGTGCAGGAGGGTATGCTGGAGGAACTGAACTTCAGCAACATCCCCAACTACCAGTATATCGACGACTCCTTCAAAAACACTTCCTACGACCCGGAGAACAAGTATTCCGTTCCCTACACTTGGGGCACCGTGGGCATCATCTACAACACCAAGTACGTGGACGAAGCCGATGTCACCGGCTGGGAACTGCTGTGGAATGAGAAGTACGCCGGAAAGATCCTGATGTTCGACAACTCCCGGGACGCCTTCGGCATTGCCGAGTACCTGCTGGGTTACGACGTGAACACCACCGACGAGGCCGAGCTTCAGGCCTGTGCCGCCAAGCTGGCGGAGCAGAAGCCCGTGGTGCAGCAGTACGTCATGGATCAGATTTTTGACGCCATGGAAAACGAGGAAGCGTGGATCGCCCCCTACTACGCCGGCGACTATCTGACCATGGTGGAAGAGAACCCCGATCTGGCCTTCTACCGTCCCACGACCCAGGGCTACAACATGTTCATCGACGCCATGTGCATCCCCACCTGCTGTCAGGAGAAGGAGGCGGCGGAAGCCTTCATCAACTTCCTGTGCAGCCCAGAGATTTCCTCCGCCAACATGGAGTTTTTGGGCTACAGCGTCCCTTCCACCGCGGCGAAGGAGCTGATGGATCCGGAGATTGCAAACAGTGACGAGGCCTACCCCGACGCGGACACCCTCACCACCGGCACCAGCTTCAACTTCCTGCCGGAGGAAACCTCCCGGTATATGGAAAGCCTGTTTATGGAAGTCCGCAACGGCTGATGGGCTTTTGACCTGCCGAAAAAAGTTCGTATAAACAGAAAGATTCCCGTCCGCAGATTGCGGACGGGATTTTTCTATGCCAATTTCCGATTAAATCGCATTCCCCGGCTTCGCGGGCTGTCCAAGCTCGCTTTGAATCGGGCGCACCATGCAGAACTGTTTCAGATGAAAATGCTTTTCCAGAACCTCGTAAATCTCAAACCCCAACTGCTGGTATAGCGTCACGTTGTGGGGATTGTGGGTCTCCAGCGACATCATCATGTGATGCCTGTCCGCATAATCCACCGCCGCCTTCAGCAGCTTCACCGCAATGCCGTGGTGCTGCATCTGGGGGTCTACCGCCAGATAGATCACATGGAGACGGTTGTCCTCGTGGAGCTGGGTCGTCCAGTGGGAGTTCAGATAATCCCGGGCGGCAAAAAAGTGGAACAGGGTTCTGAGCGACGGGTCTTCCTTGATCAGCCATGCGTCCGTCTGCAATTCCGCTTCCAGCTCCGTAAAGTAGTATTGGAGGAAATGGTACGGCTCGGTCTCGTCGGAAACGACCAGAAGGCCGTTCAAATCCGGGCTGTCGGCAAAAATGTCGCAGTTTTTGTAGAATTCCTCCATGTCGCAGGCAAAGAGCTTCGGCAAAAGCTTCTTGCGGATATCCTCGTTAGGAATCAGGGTCTCGTACAGCGGGTCGGAGGCAAAGCACTTGTTCAGCAGTGCCTGAAGCTTTGGCAGGTCTTTTTTTGTAACTTTGTATAATTCGCTTTCCATATATTCGTTCCTTTATCTTGGGAGGCAGTCGCGGAGCATCCGCTTCATTTCCTCCACACTGATGTTCAGACTGCCCACCAGATCCCGGTAGGCACCCTCCTGCGCGGCGGCCGCGCCCTGCAGGAAGGCCGCTTCCGCGGTGTAGTCCGTAATGCCCTTGGCTTTCTTTTCCAGCAGGCTCTTGACCGTTGCATAGAGGTTGATATACCCCACGATCCGGCGGTAGCCCCATTTCAGGCGCTCCTTGGGCTGAGAAAATACGTACTGGGTGAAGTGGCGGTACACCAGCTGCTCAAACAGGAAGGCATACCGGTTGTTGTCGATCTCATAGAGTTTCCGCAGTGCCGCAGAGAGATTTCCCGCCGCCAGGCTGCCCGCCGCGCCGTGGAGCAGCTCCAGGCTTTGCTGCAAGCTTTCCTGGGGGAACTGGACGTTGCCGTACCAGTCGATGCGGACAAAGGTGTCCTGGGTCTGCTGGAACAGATTCAGCAGCTGCCGCTCCAATCGACCGGCGTCCTCGCCAGGTGCCTGCCCCCGGTTGATGGCCGCCGCCCGGTCATAGACCTGCTGGGCAAGCGCCGCCGCTTCGTCCAGCGCCTGGGCAAGGCTCTCGCCGTCGGCCTCCGTCCGGGCGCACCAGTCCAAGTCAAGGGCTTCCTTGGCCTTCCGGAAGGTTCCGGCGAAGTTCAGCGGCACCACTCTGGTTTTGTCAATGGCCATCAGCAGCAGCCCGAACAGCTCGTGGTGGAGGCGGTACACGTCCTCGTCATAGTAGGTGTCGTTGTCGAACTGGGAATGATAGTGGGTCTCCATAAAGCTGCCGCCGGTGAAATCGTTGACCATGGAGGGAATGCCCGCAATGGCAATGGAAAAGTCGTCCGACCATGTTTCAATGGGGGCGGTGATCCGGGTTTCCTCGGGATAGCCCTGTGTCAGCTCCGGGAGATTTTCCAGAAATTCCTCCAGAAAATCCACATATTCGTAGGTGCTGCGGATCCGCGCCCGGGTGCCGTGGGCAAGAGCGGGCAGCTCGAAATTCAGGTCGGCAATGACCTGCCCCCGCCATTCGGGATGCACGGTAAACACCTGCTCGTAAGCGCCGGTGGACCAGTCGAACTGGGAATCTGCCACGCCCCATTCCTCCGACGCCATGGCGCAGAAAAGGATGGTGTTCTCCGGCTGCCAGCCGGTCTCTACCAGTGCTTTGCCCATGCCCAGCATCATGGAAATGGCGGTGTTATCGTCCTGAAAGCCGTCAAAATAGGAGTCGTAGTGGGCGGAGAGCATGATCTTCCGGTCAGGGTTCCGGCCGGTCAGCTCGCCGATGATGTTGTAGGTGGTGCGGTCGCGCTCCACCCGGGTGCAGGCGTCCAGCGTAACGGCCACCGTCGCACTGTTCGCAAGCAGCTCCTTCAGCACCCCGGCGTCCTTCCGGGAAATGGAAAAGGCGGCGGCTTCGGGAGGGCCTGCGATATCCTGGGCGTTCAGCGCGGCGTCGTCCACCTCGCCGTAGCCCCCGGTCTGCACGGCGATCAGCGCCGCCGCACCCTTGAGGTGGGACTGATACACGGGGTAGTTGATCCACCATTCGTTCCGCTGATTGATCTCCACCAGCACCAGCTTCCCGTTAACGTCCAGCCCCTCGTAATCCGCTTCCGTGCCCTTGCCCGCATAGACAAGCTCGTAGGCGGTAGGGCCGTCCGTGACGAAATTCGTCTGATACGCGCCCAGCTGGACATGGCGCTCCCGTCCCCCGGCGTCGGTAAAAGACAGCTCCGCCTTCTCAAACTCCCACGCGTCCACGGTGATGGCGTCCTTCCATACTTTGGAAAAGCCGATTTTCTTCATCTCCGCCGCCAGCATGTCTCCCGTGGCGATCTCCGCCGGGGAGCCTGCGGTGCGGTAGCCCAGCACGGGGTTGGTGCAGTGCTCCTCCATCCGCTTTGCAAGGCGGTAGGAATAGCCGATATCCAGCCTTTCCAGATACCGCTGCGCCTGACTTGTCAAGGTCATCATCTCCTGTTTTCCCGCTTTTGGGAATTGTAGCATACTTAAAAGGCGTTGTACAGTGCCAATTTGTCTAAAAAAACGCGGCTTTGAAGCCGCGTTTTTTTCGTTAACTTTCAAGAGCCTGCAGCCGTCCCTGAATGATCTTTCCCACGGTCTGGGCAAACCAGCCCACGGAGGGAAGCCTGACCACATCCCGGCCGTAAATGGTGCGGGCGCTGCTTAAGTCGCCCTCCCGGCCGGAGAACAGGCACAGCGGCGGATTGCCATGCCTGCGCAATGCCATCGCTTCTTCGGCAGCGTCGGCCACGGCGGGCCTGCCGCTGTAGTCCCGGCTGAAAAACTGGTTTCCCGTGCCGGGGAGGCGGGTGTCGTCGTTGGGGTTCGCGTCGGTGAGAATCAGCAAAAGCCGCTGCTGTTCCCCCGACCGGCGCAGAAGCCAGTCCACTGCCCGCAGGGCAAGTCCGTCCCGGTTCCATCCGGCGGCAGCGAACTCGAATATCCGGTTGTTGCCCTGATTTTCCCGGTAGTCCCGGTACTCCCGCAGCACCGTACAGCCGCTGACGGAGCAGTAGGACAGCACCCGGACAGGAATTGCGCACCGGGTCAGCGCCTCGGCCAGAATGTAGCCTTGCGTCGCCAGCTGCTCCTGCCGCCGGTTCTGGGAGGCGGAGGCGTCCAGCAGAATGTCCACGATCAGGTCCCCAAGGGTATTGGGCTGCTGCCGGTCAAACACCCGGCCGTCCCCCAGCGAGGGGGCGCGCCATGCAAGCGCCGGGTTGACCCGTCCCGCGCGGCACCGAAGGCTCCCGTCCTCCTGAAGCAGCAGGATGGTATTTTGCAGCTGCTGGGCAAGGCGCTGAATTTCCAGCCGGTTCTGGGCAAGATGCGCCTGAAAATAGGCGCGGTTGCGCTCCGCCTGCTCCTGAAGCTGCTCCCACTCCCGGGTGGGCGCTTCCCCGGTTTCCGGTGCTTCCCCGCGGGTGAAGTGCAGCACGCAGTTGCGGTGATGGCCGGTGCAGCAGGTTCGCTCCGCGTCCGCCAGTTCCGCCGGGGTCAGCATGGACTTGCCGAAGCACGCGGCGGCGTACTGCCGGATCTCGTCCTTCCGGGCCTCCCGCCAGCCGAAAATGCGCCGCCCCAAAGAACGCAGTCCCACACCGCCATCCGGCGCGGCCTGCCCCAGACGGTGCAGCCCTCCCGGGCGAAGCATCAGCCGGGCAAAGAAACCCAGATCCACCCGGTTGGAATTGAAGTGGTCAATTTCGTTGCGGAGATTCCGCCCGAAATATTTGAGGACGATCTGCTCCATCCGCGTCTGGATGGCCCCGGCGTCCCAGTCGGGGTCAAATTCCAGCGCGTCCAGAATCTGCTTTTCCCGGTCAGATTCCTCGCTGGACAGCCCCAGCGCCCGGCGGAACCAGCCGATTTTCAGCCGGTCCTGCTCGCTGTTCACGGAAAAATCCTGCTGTAACTGCCGTTCGGCATAGTCCCGGCGCAGGGAATCAAGCGCCGGACGGGCGTCCCGGCACCTGAGATAGGCGCACCGTTCCAGCCCCAGCCAGAGCAGCTCACTTTGCAGCTCTCCCCCGGAGTGGCGCTCCAGTGCGGCGAACAGCAGCTCCAGCTTCTTGTAATCATATAGCTGCCGCACCAGACCGATGGCGGTGTTGAAATAAAGAGACGCTTCCCCGTTGGGTTCATAGCCCCGGCTGCCCGTGGCAAAGCCATAAGCGCCCGCGGCGTTCCAGATCTGGTTGTCCGCCCGGCGGGCTTCCTGTTCCCCGATGTCCATATCAGTCTCCGAAGAACTCGTCCGCTTTCGCCGTTCTGGGGACACGCGCCCAGACCACGTCGGCGGTGAGCTGCCGCTCGAAGGGGTCGAATGCCTTGTTGATGATGCCCATTTCCAGTGCGGCTTCCGGGGAAAGTCCCCGTTCCATCAGCCGCAGGGCAGTCAGCAGTCCCCGCAGGTCCAGCGCCCGGGCGGAGATCTCCCCGCTGCTGCACTTGGCGCGCAGATCGTCGAACAACGCCGCCAGCTGCTGCGCCCAGCTCTTTTTCAGGCTCGGGAAGCCCCGCAGCAGGAGTTTGCACAGATCGTCCTGCCCGATCACCGGCATATCCACCACCACGAACCGGGAAACCAGTGCTTCGTTCAGCTCCCGGGTCCCGGCGTAGCCGTAGTTCATGGTGCCGATGAACCGGGCCGCGTCGTCCAGCATCACGCGGCGGTAGCCCGGAATGTCAATGACCCGGCGGAAATCCAGCGTGGCGTGGAGCACGGCCAGCGCTTCGTTTTTCGCCATATTCACCTCGTCCAGAATGCCGAAGCCGCCAAGTCTTGCGCACTGGCACACGGGGCCTTCCCGGAAGCAGACCTCGCCTCCCTTCAGCGTATCGGTGCCGATGAGGGACGCCGCGTCCACGTTGATGTGCATGGAAATGTCCCACACGGGGCGGCCGAACAGGGCGGCCAGATTCTCCGCCAGTACGTTTTTTCCGGTGGCCTTGGGGCCTGCCAGAAGCAGGTTCTCCCCGCACAGCACCGCCGCCGCGGCGGCTTCCCAGACGTCCTTGCCGTAGTATACAAATCGGGGGTTTGGAATCCGGCCGCGTACTTCCTCCGCCACGCCGTGGGCGTCCCGGAAGGAACGGACTTCTGCAAGCAGGTGCCTGTTCACGCCCTCAGCTTCCAGTTCTTTCCAAATATCCATGACAAATCCCTCCTCGCAACGTTCCTCTTCTATTTTAGCATGATGCACGGCATTTGCAAGGAGAATCTTTCCCTTTCATCTTGCATGTGGAAAAGGTTTCCTGTATAATAGGTTACATTCATACACTTTGGAAAGAAGAGGTACCTATGGAGAAGATCAGGCAATTTCTGGCGCGCAAAGACGTGGTGTTTACCCTCCAGCGCTACGGGATCGATGCGCTGGGGGCCATGGCGCAGGGATTGTTCTGCACGCTGCTGGTGGGAACCATCCTCAATACTCTGGGACAGCAGTTCGGCATCGGGTTTTTGACACGGATCATCGTCACCGTGGGCAAGGGTGAGGGCGCGGTAGGCTACACCATCGGCGGCCTTGCCTCCGCCATGGTCGGCCCCGGCATTGCCGTGGCCATCGGATTTGCGCTGCACTGCCCGACATTGGTGCTGTTTTCCCTGATCCCCGTGGGCTTTGCCGCCAACGCCATGGGCGGCGCGGGCGGGCCGCTGGCGGTATACGTCGTCGCCATCGTCGCGGCGGAATGCGGCAAGCTGGTGGCAAAGGAGACCAAAATCGACATTCTGGTGACGCCCATCATGACGGTTCTGGCCGGCATCGGCATTGCGCGTCTGGTAGCAGCGCCCATCGGTACGGCAGCCAGCGCCGTAGGCAGTTTCATCAAATGGGCGACGGTGCTTCAGCCCTTTTTCATGGGCATTGTGGTATCCGTCGCCGTGGGCGTGGCGCTGACGCTGCCCATTTCCTCCGCCGCCATCTGCGCAGCGCTGGGTCTGACGGGACTTGCCGGCGGCGCCGCCGTGGCAGGGTGCTGCGCCCAGATGGTGGGCTTCGCGGTGATGAGCTTCCGGGAAAACGGCTGGGGCGGTCTGGTCGCTCAGGGCATCGGCACCAGCATGCTGCAAATGCCCAACATTGTGAAGAACCCCCGTATCTGGATACCGCCCACACTGGCATCGGCCATCACGGGGCCGCTTGCCACATGCCTGTTCCATCTGGAGATGAACGGCACGGCGGTCTCCTCCGGCATGGGCACCTGCGGCTTTGTGGGGCAGATCGGCGTTTACACGGGCTGGATCAACGATATTGCCAGCGGCGCAAAGACGGCCATCACCGCCATGGACTGGACGGGCATGGCGCTGATCTGCTTCGTTCTTCCGGCGGTGCTGAGCTGGGTTTTCTGCCTGATCCTCCGGAAATGGGGCTGGATCGGGGAAAACGACCTGAAATTGGAGCTGTGAAGAATTCCCCCGCCGCGTCGGAACATCCGTGCGGCGGGGGAATTTTGATTGCTTTACGCGCCGAACACCTTTGTGTCCAGATGCCGCTTTTTGACGGCGTAAAACAGCACCGTGCCAAAGGTCAGGAGCACCGCCAGCTCTCCCAGCGCCACGTACAGCGCGTTGAGGAAGAAACCGCCGCCGATGTACACCGTCAGCTCCCAGCCTACCAGCAGTGCGTTGAACAGTGCGGGCATCGCCATCCCAAGCAAAGGATACCCCTTCACAGTGACCCGCCGGGTCAGCCACATCCCCCCGGCCGCCAGAAGCGTCGCAAGACTGCCCACGAGAAAATCCAGCGGCAGCGCGGCGGCATAGGTGATGTTGAAAACCAGACAGCCCACCGTCAATCCGGGAATCGCTGCCGGGGTGAAAAAGGAAAGCACACACAGCGCTTCGGACAAGCGCATCTGGATCGCCCATGTGGTGGAACCGGGAAGCAGAACATTCTGCAGGTGGGTCAGTACAGCGTACAGCGCCGCAATGACGGCGGCATGGGTCAGAAATCTGGTGTTTTTCGACATGGTGTTCCTCCAAAACAGAAATTGGGGACAGCGCAAGACCGTCCCCAACAAAAAATGAGCGCATAGCGCCCATCGGAAATCCCTAGTTTTGTTTACCGACAGGATGGTCACGAACTGTCCTATGAAATTTCTCTTATTATACACATTGGCGGCAGAAAAGTCAAGGTTGCATTTCCCCTGAATATCTGATATTATGACACGGCACGCAACAACAAGGAGATGGTAGTTTATGGCAAAAAATAACACCCCGGTGGACAAGAACTCCCGGGAGTACCTGCTGCGTCAGGTGGCCAACGGGCGCTACAGCCTGCTGCTGATCGTCATTCTCACGGTGGTCAATCTGATCATGACGATTCTGGACACGAACACATATTTCCTGTTCTCCGCTTCCGTACCGTACTATCTGGTATTCGTGGGGATGGGCATAGAGAACGGCTTTGTGGACGGTGCCTGGAATGTCAAAGGGACGCTCACCTACACGGGTCTGGTCATCGCGCTGGTCATTGTGGCGGTGTATCTGCTCTGCTGGCTGCTGAGCAAGAAGCGTGCCGGTTGGCTGACGGCGGCGCTGGTGCTGTTCATCGTCGATACCGTGGCGCTGGTGGTCATTACCTTTGCGCTGTATGATAGCCCCATGGGCAAGCTGGTGGATTTCCTGCTGCACATCTGGGCCATCGTAGAGCTGGTTCTGGCGGTACGCGGCAGCAGGAAGCTCAAGGAACTTCCTCCCACGGAGGAACCCAGAGACATCTGCACCGGACCGGAATTCTAGTTTCATACATGCAGGAAGCTCCCTCGAAAAGAGGGAGCTTCTTGATTTTATGCCAGATAAATCGCCTTGCAGGCCAGCATGGTTTCGTAGCAGTCCAGCTTGGAGACCAGCTCCAGCGGCGCGTGCATACTGAGCACCGGCACGCCCGCGTCCACGGTGACGATATTCCGGTTGGCCATGTAGGCCGCCACGGTGCCGCCGCCGCCCTGATCTACCTTGCCCAGAGTCGCGATCTGCCAGATGACGCCCGCCTTGTCCAGCGTGGAGCGGACATGACCCATGGCCTCGGCGGAAGCGTCGGACGCGCCACCCTTGCCCCGGGAGCCGGTGTACTTGCAGATGGCAACGCCGTAGTTCAGCTGGCTGTTGTTCCGCTTGTCGCAGGTCTCCGGCCAGTTGGGGTCGAAGGCGTTGGAAACGTCGGCGGACAGGCAGAAGGAATTGGCGAAGCAGTCGGACAGCTTGACGCCCTGGGCGTCGCACAGCCCCTCCATGAAATGCTCAAAGTAGTGGCTCTGCATACCGGAAATGCCCACGGAGCCGATCTCTTCTTTATCGGCAAGGATGCACACGGCGGTCTTTTCGGGCATGTCCAGAGAAAACAGGGCTTCCAGCTCGGCGTAGGCGCAGACCCGGTCGTCGTGGCCGTAGGAGCTGAGCAGGCTGCGGTCAAGACCCGCCTCCCGGCAGCGTCCGGCGGGAACCACCGTCAGCTCGGCGGAGAGGAAGTCGCTCTCCACAAGGCCGTACTTTTCGTTCAGCAGCTTCATGATGTGCAGCTTCACGAGATCAGAGCCGTCGCCCTCCAGCGGCTCGGAGCCGAGGATTACGTTCAGCTGCTCGCCCTCGATGATCTTCCCCGCAGGCTTCTGCATCTGATCCGCCGCCAGATGGGGCAGCAGGTCGGAAACCATCAGGATGGGGTCGCCCTCGTCCTCGCCGATGGTAACCGTGACCACAGCGCCGTCCGCCCGGTACACCACGCCGTGGAGCGCCAGAGGAATGGTCGTCCACTGGTATTTCTTGATGCCGCCGTAATAATGGGTCTTCAGGTAGCTGATCTCGGAATCCTCGTACAGGGGGTTGGGCTTGATGTCCAGCCGGGGGGAATCCACGTGGGCGGCGCAGATGTTCGCGCCCTCGCCCAGAGACTTGGTGCCGACCACGGCCAGGGCGATAGATTTATTGCGGTTGTTGTAGTAGATTTTGTCGCCGGGCTTGGCTTCCATGCCGGGGGCGAAGGGCTTGTAGCCCAGCTTCTCGGCTTCCCGAACGGCCCATGCGGTGGCCTCCCGCTCGGTCTTGCATTCGCTCATGAACGCCATGTAGCGCTGAGCATAGCCTTCCATTTCATCCCGCTGGCCGTCGGTGAGCCGGGTGTAGCCGTTCTTGGGCGACGCCAGCAGGGAATTGCGCAGTTCTTCTGTGGTCATGTTGCATCCTCCTATGTTTCTTTCCGCCTCCGCCATCAGGCGGGGCGTTACGTTGGGGTAGGTCAGATTTTCCGGCAGCGCCGAAAACAGTCTGACTTCCCCGATCTCGCTTTCCGGCAGGGGTTCCAGACGGCGAACCGCCGCGAAAAACACCATGCCGTTGGCGCTGCTTTGGGCGTCGAAGCCGTGGTAGTCGCAGACCGGGTACAGCTCCGCGTCCCGGACGCCGCTTTCCTCATACAGCTCCCGTCGGGCAGCCTGCATGGGCGTTTCTCCCGGCTCGATGTGGCCGCCCTGGGTCTCCCATGTGTCCCGCTCCCTGTGCCGGCTGAGAAGCCACTTCCCATCATACCGGGAGCAGACGACAACGAAGGTATATGTTCCCAGCGTCCCCGTCGGGTGGACGGTGCATTGCAGGGACTTACGGCGCTCGCTCGCTGCGTCCATTATACCAATTCCCCGCAAAAACGCAAGGCATTTTTCCCGAAATTCCGACACTGACCCGGTGTTTTCCAACACAAAGCCGCATTTTTCCCGGAACCAGCTCTCGTCCGGCTGGGCGGCGATGCGGCGGCGGGCATAGTCTTCCGGAATACCGTCCCGGCGCATGAGGCGGCGAACCCGATCTTCCACCGGGGCGGTGACGGCGACCGTCACGTCGCACAGCCCGGCAAGCCCGCCCTCAAACAGGGCGATAGCGTCGATGGCGGCAAGCTCTGGCTTTTCCCCGAGGCGGCGAAGCACCTCCCGCTTCACGGCGGCGTGGGTGATTCTGTTCAAATCCAGCAGGGCGTTTTTGTCAGAAAATACCAAATTCCCAAGCTTTTTCCGCTGCAAAACGCCGTCCTCCACCGTGCCGGGGAAGCGTTCTTCGATGGCCGCAAGGAGGGACGCGTCCCGCGTCAGCAGCTCGTGGTAGATGGCGTCGCAGTCCAGAACCACCGCGCCCCGCTCCTTCAGAACGTTCAGCAGGGTGGTTTTTCCGCAGCCGGTGCCGCCGGTGATGCCGAGAATCATGCTTCCTCCTCCGCGTCCACGATGTGGAATGCCGCGGCCTTTTTCAGCCGGTTCTGCACGGCGTAGGCCACACCGCCCCCCACCGGGCACCGGGCATAGACCTGATGGATACCGGGGTCGTCCAGCTCCCGCAGGGCGGCGAACAGGCCGGCGGACAGGGTGTTGACGTCCGCCTCCCGGCCGTAGGACAGGGGACTGCACCCGGCGTACAGGGGCAGCTCTTCTTCAAAGCACAGCACCCGGTCGCCGGGGGTGAAATGGCGGCGGATGTAGGCGGCGGCCTTTTCCCGGCTGCCGGAGACAATGACCACCGGCTCCGCCGGGGCGTAATGGCGGTATTTCATGCCGGGGGCTTTCACCACGGCGTCCTTGTCGATCTGGGCGGTGACAGCCTTGTCGATGACCAGATCCCCCAGAACGGAGATCAGCTGCTCCGGGGTGATCCCGCCGGGGCGCAGCAGCCGGGGGCGATCTTCCGTCAAATCCACGATGGTGGACTCCACGCCCACCCGGCATGGGCCGCCGTCCACGATGGCGGCGATTTTCCCGTCATGGTCATGAAGGACGTGCTGGGCAGTGGTGGTGGAGGGCTTTCCGGAAATATTGGCGGAGGGCGCGGCAATGGGCACGCCCGCAAGGCGGATGATCTCCCGGGTCACGGCATTGTCCGGGCAGCGGACGGCCACGGTGGAAAGTCCTCCGGTGGTGCGCCGGGGAACACAGTCCCGTGCGGGCAGCACCATGGTCAGCGGTCCCGGCCAGAATTTCTTCGCCAGCTCATAGGCCGCCGCAGGTACGTCGTGGCAGAACAGTTCGATCTGCTCCGCGCCGCAGATGTGCAGAATCAGGGGGTTGTCCTGTGGACGACCCTTGGCTTCAAAAATCTTGGTCACGGCAGCTTCGTCCAGACCGTTTGCGCCCAGACCGTAAACCGTCTCCGTGGGGATCGCCACCAGCTCCCCCCGGCGAATCAGGTCAGCCGCAATTTGGGGCGTTTCCGCGTCCAATGCGGACAGAAGAAGTGTCTTCATCAATACACCTCCAATTGAAATAAGGGGCAAAGATGGGCAGCCGCTTTTGTTTGCGGCTGCCCATCAGAGACTGGTAAAAATTAGACAGTGGGCTGGTTGGCAGCCTCGATGATCTTGACAAACTTCTCGGGAACCAGAGACGCGCCGCCGATCAGACCGCCGTCGATGTCGGGCTGTGCCAGCAGCTCGAAGGCGTTCTTGTCGTTCATGGAGCCGCCGTACAGGATGGAGATCGCACGGGCGTTCTTGGAGGAGTACAGCTTGCGCACCACGGTACGGATGTTCTCGCAGACCTCTTCCGCCTGCTCGGGAGTGGCGGTCAGGCCGGTGCCGATGGCCCAGATGGGCTCGTAGGCAATGATGACCTTGCGGATCTTGTCCTCGGGAACACCGGCCAGACCCAGCTTGATCTGCATGGTGATCCACTCGGTGGTGATGCCGCTCTGGCGCTGCTCAAGGCTCTCGCCGCAGCACATGATGGGGGTCAGACCGGCGTTCAGAGCAGCCAGAACCTTGGCGTTGACGTCGGCGTCGGTCTCGCCCATGGCGCGGCGCTCGGAGTGGCCGATGATGACGTACTTGCAGCCGGCGTCCACCAGCATATTGGTGGCGATTTCACCGGTGTAAGCGCCGGAGGCGTTGGCGTTGCAGTTCTCGGCGCCGATGCCTACCCGGGTTTCCCGCATGGCGCGGACAGCGGCGGGAATGCACACGGCGGGAACGCACAGAGCCACGTCGCACCAGCGGCCCTTGGGCAGAATGGCCTTCAGCTGGGTCATAAACTCCTTGGTCTCGGAGGGGGTCTTGTTCATCTTCCAGTTGCCGGCGATAACGGTCTTACGGTATTTTCTGTTCATGATTCCATTTCTCCTTTTATTGATAGGGATGTTAATAGAAACTTGATTCCCGGATTACTTGTCTTCCAGGCAGGCGATGCCGGGCAGCTCCAGACCTTCCAGGAATTCCAGAGAAGCGCCGCCGCCGGTGGAAATGTGGGTGATCTTGTCGGCAAAGCCCAGCTGCTCGCAGGCCGCAGCGCTGTCGCCGCCGCCGACGATGGTGGTGGCGCTGGAATCTGCCAGAGCCTGCGCCATGGCGATGGTGCCCTTGGCCAGAGTGGGATTCTCAAACACGCCCATGGGGCCGTTCCAGACGACAGTCTTAGCGTCCTTCACAGCGGACGCGAACAGAGCGCAGGTCTTCTCACCGATGTCCAGACCTTCCTTGTCGGCGGGGATGGCAGCGGCGTCAACGGTGGTAACGTCGATGGGGCCGTCGATGGGGTCGGGGAAGGAATCGGCAACGACCACGTCCACAGGCAGGAGCAGCTTGACGCCCTTGGCTTCCGCCTTGGCCATCATGTCCTTGCAGTAGTCGATCTTGCTCTCGTCCAGCAGGGACTTGCCAACAGCGTAGCCCTTGGCGGCAAGGAAGGTATAGGCCATGCCGCCGCCGATGATCAGGGTGTCCACCTTTTCCAGCAGGTTATTGATGACATTCAGCTTGTCGGAGACCTTTGCGCCGCCCAGAACAGCGACGAAGGGACGCTCGGGGTCGGACAGGGCCTTGCCCATGATGGAAACTTCCTTCTGAACGAGGAAGCCGCTGACGGCGGGCAGATAATCGGCCACACCGGCGGTGGAAGAATGGGCGCGGTGGGCAGTGCCGAAAGCGTCGTTGACGAATACGTCCGCCAGAGAGGCCAGAGCCTTGCTCAGCTCGGGATCGTTCTTGGTCTCGCCCTTCTCAAACCGGGTGTTCTCCAGCAGCATCACGTCGCCGTTCTTCAGCGCGGCGGCCTTGGCCTTGGCGTCCGGGCCCGCCACGTCGGCGGCCATGATGACTTCCTTGCCCAGCAGCTCGCTGATGCGCTTCGCCACGATCTTCAGGCTCAGCTCGGGCTTCCATTCGCCCTTGGGCTTGCCCATGTGGGAGCAGAGGATGACCTTTGCGTTGTGGTCAACCAGATACTTGATGGTGGGCATGGCGGCGACAATCCGCTTGTCGGAGGTGATGACGCCGTTCTTGGTGGGAACATTGAAGTCGCAGCGGCACAGGACCCGCTTGCCGGCCACGTCGATGTCCTCGATGGACTTCTTATTGTAGTTCATGATAACTCCTCCATATTCTCGGGAGGTCACTCCCGCATTTTACCGAAGTCGCGCAAATTGGGAAACGACAGCTGACGCAGTGCCTCGTAGACGGTGACGGCAACCGCATTGCTCAGATTCAGGCTCCGGGCATCCGGACGCATGGGAATGCGAACACACGCGTCGTAGTGCGCCCGAAGGAAGTCCTCCGGAAGTCCCTTAGTCTCCTTCCCGAAAAACAGGTAGCAGCCGTCGTGAAAGGCAGCCTCGGTATAGCTCCTCGGCGCTTTCGTGGACAGGCACCACATTTCCTCCACCTGATTCTTCGCGAAGAAGTCCTCCAGATTTTCGTAGTCCCGAACCTCCACCATGTGCCAGTAATCCAGACCCGCACGGCGGACGGCCTTTTCGGAGATGTCAAAGCCCAGCGGCCGTATCAGGTGCAGACGGCAGCCTGTTGCGGCGCAGGTGCGGGCGATATTGCCGCAGTTCTGCGGTATCTCCGGTTCCACCAGAACAATATTCAGCATGCACATCACCCCGGTGGCAGTCGCGTCGGACTGTTTTCTCAAAATCCGCTCGTCTTCTATTGTAAGTCAAACGGGCGGTAAAATCAATCGGAAAAAATGTTAATTTTCAACTTTTTTATAGTATTCACATAAAAAATGGACATTGGGGCAGAATTTTGTGAATAATGCAGAAACTCGCATAATTTGTGCCGTTTTTTCGGAAAAATCCCCGCCGATGCAAGAAAAAACGTTTCCAAAAAATCAACCGGGAACCCGGACAAAATCCCGGTTCCCGGTGAAATTTCGCTACATTATGGTTCAGAGCAGTTTTTCCTTGTTCCGCAAGGGAAATCCGTTATTTCCCCACGCGTCCGTACAGCTTTGTGGCAGCGTAAATTCTCGCGGCCAGAGCGTCGGAGTCAAAGCCCTTTTCCGCGCGCCACGTCCAGTTGGCGCTGGACAGCGTACCGGGAAAGTTCATCCGAGCTTCCTTGCCCAGTTCCAGATAGTCCTGCATCTGCACCACGCACAGCCGGGACACGGAACCCATGCAGCCGCGAATCATGCCCCGGATATAGCCCTCTTCCCGGTTCAGTCCGAGATAGGTTTTCGCGCAGGCCACATCCTCCGGCGCGGCTTCGTCAAACCACTGCTTCAGGGTCACGTTGTCGTGGGTGCCGGTGTAGCACACGGAGTCCACGGGGTACAGGTGGGGCATGTAGTCGCTTTCCTCCCGGGAGTCGAAGGCAAATTCCAGAACCTTCATGCCGGGATAGCCGGAGTCCTGCTGCAACTTCCGCACCTCGGGGGTGATAAAGCCCAGATCTTCGGCAATGAATTCCAGGTTGGGCAGAGCCTGCTGAATGGTGCGGATGAAATCCATTCCGGGACCCTTCACCCACTTGCCGTTCCGGGCGGTGGTATCTCCTGCGGGCACCGACCAGTAGCTTTCAAAGCCGCGGAAATGATCCAGACGGATAACGTCGTACAGCTTTCCGGCAGCCGTCAGACGCTGAATCCACCAGAAATAGTGAGTCTGCGCCATCTTTTTCCAGTCGTAAATTGGGTTGCCCCAGAGCTGACCATCCGCGGTGAAGGAATCCGGGGGGCAGCCCGCCACCTGTTCCGGATGGCGGCTTTCGTCCAGCTGGAAGAGTTCCGGATTTGCCCACACGTCCGCCGAATCCAGCGGCACGTAAATGGGAACGTCGCCGATAATACGGACGCCCTTGGCATTGGCGTAGCTGCGCAGCGCCTTCCACTGCCTGTCAAATTCGTACTGAACAAAGTATTGCAGCCGGATCTCATCGGACAGCTCCCGGCGCTTTTCCGCCAGAGCGTCAGCCTTGCGCAGACGCAGGGCTTCCGGCCAGTCCAGCCATGGCTTGCCGCCAAGGGTGTCCTTCAGCGCCATGAACAGAGCGTAGTCTTCCAACCAGCTCCGGTTCTGCTCTACGAAAGTCTCGTAAGCACCATCCGGCGTGAAGCGCTGAAACGCCTGCCGCAGCACGTTCATCCGATGAGCGTACATGGCTCCAAAATCCACCCGCGCCGGATTGCTGCCCCATGGAATGTTCTGGATTTCCTCTTTTTTCAGCAGTCCCTCGTCTGCCAGCCTGTCCAGATCGATGAGATAATGGTTGCCCGCGCAGGCGCCCAGAGACTGATAGGGGGAATCGCCGTAGCCCGTGGGGGTCAGGGGCAATATCTGCCAGTACCGCTGCCCGGCCCTGACCAGAAAGTCCACAAAGGCATAGGCGTCCTTCCCCATGGTGCCGATGCCGTAAGGGGCCGGCAGGGAGGTAATATGCATCAAAATTCCGCTTTCGCGCATTGCAATAGTCTCCTTAATTGATACCGCTTTACGTTCTTATCGAAAAACAGCATCTGTGATATGTGATCGTTCATTAAAATGCTCAATTCGGAATTGAGCATTTTAATGGATTATCAGTGTGAAATTTCCCGGATGCTCTCCCGGGAGAGGATCTCAAAGGGTACCGTCTCGTGACAGGCGGGCGCGTTCCGCTCGATATTCCCCAGCAGAATTTCCACGCTGCGCTTTGCCAGCAGGGAAACGGTCTGACGGACGGTGGCCAGTCTCGGCACCAGGAAGCTGCTCAGCGGCAGGCCGTCCACGCCCATGACCGACACGTCCTCCGGCACCTGCAGGCCGTTGTCCTGCAAGGCGCGGATGGCGCCGATGGCCATCACGTCGGCGGTGGCGAAAATCGCGGTGAACCGGCAGCCCTTATCCAGCAGCGCCTTGGTCGCCTGATACCCCGCCTGATAGGAATAGCGCACGCCCTGATAGTCCCGCTTGGGGTCGAAGGGGATGCCGTGGGCAGTGAAGGACTGCATACAGCCCTCGTAGCGCAGACGGCTGGTGTCGGAAATGGCCCGGTCGCCGCCGATGATGGCGATACGGCTATGTCCCAGACGAATCAACGTATCCATGGCGCTGCACGCGGCCTCCCGGTCGTCGGTGGAGACGCTGGACAGGTTGTCAAAGGACAGCATGGAGGCGTCGTTGGTGACCACGACACAGGGAACGTCAATGCCCCCGAAATCCCGGATAAAGTTCTCGTTGTTGCCGCCCAGAAACAGAATGCCCAGAGGCTTCTTTTCCCGGCACAGCTGCGCGGCTCGGCGCACTTCGTTTTCGTCCTCGTCCATGTAGTCCACCACCAGCTGGTAGTGGGTCTGGGCGATCAGGGTCTGGATGGACTCCACCATCTCCCCGAACAGCTCGTTGCCGATACCCTTGACCACCACCAGAATGGTGGTGGAGTGGTGCTGCTTGAGCTGCTTGGCGTTGACGTTCAACTGAAAGCCGCTTTCGGCGGCGGCCTCCAGGATTTCCTGCCTTGCCCGCTCGCTGACGTTGGGATGATTGTTCAGCGCCCGGGAAACGGTGCCGACGGCATAGCCGGTCTTTGCAGCCAGATCTTTGATTGTCATGGCATCCGCCGCCCCTCTCTTTTCGGAATCTTTGAAATACCCACCGGCTGTTTACACAGCCGGTGGGTAAAAATCAGTTACGGGAACTTAGCCCTTCACCGCGCCGGCAGCGACGCCCTTGATGATGTACTTCTGGCAGAACAGGTAGACAATGATGATGGGCAGAATGGCCATCATGATGACCGCCATGGTCGCGCCCAGATCCACAGTGCCATAGCTACCCTTCAGGTACTGGACGTGGATGGGGATGGTGCGGTACTTGGTGATGTCCAGAACCAGATACGGCAGGAGATAGTCGTTCCAGACCCACATCAGTTCCAGAATACCCACGGAAATGAGGGTAGGCTTCAGCATGGGCAGCACCACGTTGAAGTAGGTGCGCACGGGACCGCAGCCGTCAATAGACGCCGCTTCCTCGATTTCCAGAGGCAGGCTCTTGACGAAGCCCACGAACATGAAGATGGCAAGACCCGCGCCGAAGCCCAGATAGATCACGGGAATCGTCCAGGGGGTGTTCAGCTTCAGGGAGTCGGCAGTGGAGGTCAGGGTGAACATGACCATCTGGAAGGGGACGATCATGGAGAACAGGCACAGATAGTAGAAGAACTTGGCAAAGCCGCTCCGCACCCGGGCAATATACCACGCCGCCATGGAGCAGCACAGCAGGATCAGTGCCGTGGAAACCACGCTGATGAACAGGCTGTAGCCCACGGACTTGAGGAAGGGGTAATTGCCGAAGGTCATACCCTTGACATAGTTGGCAAAGCCCACGAAGCTCTCCGAATTGGGCAGGGCAAACACGTCCAGATTGATGGCATTGTTGGACTTCAGGGAGTTGACGACAACCTCGTAAATGGGCATGATCCACACAAGGCAGATCAGCACGAAGGCAACGGTCAGCACCGTGCTGCCGGCGGAATACTCTTTGGTTTTCATTCTGTCTTTACGCATCACTGCTGCACCTCCTTGCGGCGGGTCGCGGTCTGCTGGGCAATGGCCAGAACGGCCACCAGAATAAAGAAGATAACAGCCTTTGCCTGGGCAACGCCGTGCCAATTCTTATTGATGTTGTAGGTGGAGTAAATGTTCAGCGCCAGCAGCTCTGTCTGGTTGAACTTCGCGCCGTTCTGAATAATGCTGGGCAGGCCGCCGGTCAGCGCCAGGTTCTGGTCGAACAGCTTGAAGGAGTTGGTCAGAGTCAGGAAGGTGCAGGTGGTGATGGAGGGCATCACGTTGGGGATGATGACCCTGAACAGCGTCTGGCTGCCGCTGGCGCCGTCAATTTCGGCGGCCTCCAGCATGTCTCCGGGAACTGCCTGAAGTCCGGCAATGTAGATGATCATCATATAGCCGATCTGCTGCCAGGCCACCAGAATGACCAGACCCCAGAAGCCGTAGGTGGCGTTGGCGGTGAGGTAGGTGGAATAGTTCCGCAGAATGCCGTCAAAAATCATGCTCCATATGTAGCCCAGCACCACACCGCCGATCAGGTTGGGCATGAAGAACACGGTGCGAAACAGGTTGGAGCCGCGCATCTTCTGGGTCAGGGCATAGGCGATGAAGAAGGCCAGCACATTGATCAGGAGAATGGAGACCACGGCGAAAAAGGCGGTGTTCTTGAAGGCGTTCCAGAAGCTGACGTCCGTCCAGATTTTGGAATAATTCGTCAGGCCGACCCATTTGGCATCCTTGGGAATATTGAAGGTGCAGAAGGACAGGTAGATGCCCTGCAAAAACGGCCAGACGAAGCCGATGCAGAAGGCAGCGAACACGGGGAGGATGAACAGCGGCGCCCACCGCTGAATGGGACGGCGGATCAGTCGGCTGTTCAGCCCGGCGCCGTCATTTTTTTTGCTCAATGAGATTCCCTCGCTTTCCTGTATTGTATTTTTATTATATTTGGCTGCTTACCAAAATAACCGTGTCAGAACGGAACTGCGTTCCGGTGCTGCCGCGCAGGACAGGAGGCTGCATCCGCCCAAAAGCCGACGTACCCTCCCACCCTGTGCAGGCCGGGACATTCAAAGGGGCGGGCTTACCGCCCGCCCCTCTGGGTTTCAGTTGTGGTGTGCCGATCAGCCGTTCACGGTCTTGTACTCGATGGCCCAGCCGTCAACGAAAGCGGTCTTAACAGCTTCCCAGTTGGCGTCGGTGGGATCAGCGGAGTAAGCGGCCAGAGCGGTGACAACGGTAGCTCTCCAGGAGTCCACGTTGGGGGTGTAGTTGAACGCCCAGGTCACAGCGTAGTTGCCCTTAGCCAGCAGATCGTTGCCGTCAACGATGAACTTGTTGGCGGAAGCGGGGCAGCTCTTGAAGGGAACACCGCCCAGCTGCTCGACCACGACAGCGGAAGCGTCGGGATCGGTGACCAGCCAATACAGGAAGTCCAGAGAAGCCTGGATGTCCTCTTCCTTGGCCTGGCTGTTGATTGCCCAGCAGTTCTCGGTGCCGGAGCACAGGCCGGCCTTCTCTTCGCCGTCAACGCCGCAGTAGATGGGGATCATGGCGATCTCGTCGGGGTTCAGGTTGAACTTGTCGGCGGTCAGGGCCGCGTACTCCCAAGTGCCGTTCTGGTAGAAGACAGCCTTGCCTTCGCCGAACTCAGCCTCGGACTGGTCGCCGGTGGCGGCGGACAGAGTGGTGGGGTCAGCGGCGGAATCGGTGATGTACAGATCCCAGATGTTGCGGAAGTTGTCCAGGTAGGTGCCCTTGATCTCGGCGGGCTGCTCTTTCACGCCGTCGTCACGGAACTCATAGTAGAGGGGCATGTTGGCCAGGTGACCGGAGAAGCGCCAGGAAGAGGAGCCTTCCAGGCCGGCGGAGGAGAAGGCGTCGAAGCCCAACTCAGCGGCGCGGGCGTGGATGTCGTCAGCGACAGCCTTCAGGGACGCAAAGTCCTTGATCTCATCCAGAGAGTGGCCGGCATCGGCCAGCAGCTTGGTGTTGACGATGATACCGAAGGTCTCGTAGCAGTAGCCCATGGCCTTCAGCTCACCGGCCTCGTTGTAGAGGTTGAAGTCGTTGGTGGTCAGCTCACCGGCGAGAGCCGTTCCGGTCAGATCCAGAGCGTACTCATCCCAGTCCTTCAGGCCGGACATGTTGCCGATGTTGTAGATGGTGGGAGCGCCGTCCTTGCCCATCTGGGCGTTCAGGGTGTTGGAGTAGTCGCCGGAAGCAGCGGTTACGACCTTGACAGGCACGCCGGTCTTCTCGGTGTAGCTGGCGGCCAGACCCTGCAGAGCCTGGTCGAACTCGGGCTTGAAGTTCAGGTAGTAGACGGAACCGGCAGCGGCGGGCGCGTCGGTCTTGGCCTCGGTGGCGGGAGTGTCAACCTTGGCTTCGGTGGGAGCCTTGGTCTCGGTAGTGGTCTTGGAGCCGCAGGCGGCCAGACCCATTACCATGACAACTGCCAGCAGCAATGCAATCAGCTTTTTCATTTGTGTTTCCTCCTATTTTCGTTCCGGCAGAGCCGGATGGTGGTTTGGAAACGATTCCAACGTTTCCATGTCAACATCATAGCGCACTTTATCCAAAAGTGCAACTGAAATTTTTGCTTTTTTGAAAGTTCTGCATATTCAACAATTTTCGGTGCGCTGTTTTGGTGATTATTTCGGCTATCCCGGGATTTGCGGCCGTTTTTACCGATTTGCAGGCGGCGCCGCCACTTTTTGGGTGACGGCGCCGCGGATGTTACTTCTTATATAAGATGCGAATGGAATTCAGGACGCACAGCAGCGCCACGCCGGAATCGGCGATTACCGCCAGCCACATGGAGGCATAGCCGCACAAGCCGAGGATCATGACCGCCAGCTTCACCGCCAGAGCGAACACCACATTCTGCCACGCAATCCGGGCGGTCTGTCTGGAAATGCGGAGCGCCTGCGGCACCGCCGCCACGTCGGAGGTCATGAACACCACGTCCGCCGCCTCGATGGCCGCGTCCGCGCCGCTGCCCATGGCCGCGCCTACGTCCGCACCGGCAAGCACGGGGGCGTCGTTGATGCCGTCGCCGACGAACATGGCCGCGCCCTTGGTCTCCCGGATGGATTGCAGCCGCGCAAGCTTCTGCTGGGGCAGCAGTCCCGCGTGGACTTCCCGGATACCCACGGCTCCGGCAACGGCCTTGGCCGATTCCTCGGCGTCGCCGGTGAGCATCACGGTCTCGATGCCGCTGTCCCGCAGGGCGCGGACGGCGTTCTCCGCGCCGGTCTTGATGGTGTCGGCGATGAGCAGGTAGCCCTGATAAACGCCGTCCACCGCCACCAGCACCTTGGTGCCGTATTCCTTGGACTTAGGGAAGGACACGCCCTTCTCCGTCAGCAGCCGCTCGTTGCCGCAGAGGACTTCTTTGCCGTCCAGCTTTGCCCGGATGCCCCGGCCGGCCAGTTCTTCCAGCTCCTCGGGACGGCGCAGCTCCATGTTCCGCGCCTTGGCCGCTGCGACGATGCTCTCGGCGATGGGGTGGGTGGACTGCTGCTCGCAGTCGGCACAGAGTTCCAGCAGCTCGTCGCCGCCTACGATCTTCTGCACGGTAAAGTCGCCCTTGGTAATGGTGCCGGTCTTATCCATGACGACGGCCTTGATCTTGCTCATGGCCTCCATGGACTGGCCGCCCTTAAAGAGGATCCCCCGCTTGCTGCCCGCGCCGATACCGGCGAAGAAGGCCAGCGGTACGCTGAGAACCAGAGCGCAGGGGCAGCTCATGACCAGAAATGTCAGAGCGGTGTAGACCCATTTGCCCCAGTCGCCGGTGATGAGGGAGGGAATGATCGCCGTCAGCACGGCGGCGCCCACTACGATGGGGGTGTAGACCCGTGCGAAACGGGTGATGAAGCGGTCGATCTTGGGCTTGCTGGCAGCGGCGTTTTCCACGCTGTCCAGAATGCGGGTGACCATGGATTCGGACAGGGACTTTTCCACCCGGACAGTGAGCTGACCTGTGGTGTTGACGCAGCCGGAGACCACGCTGTCTCCCTCGGCTACGGAAACCGGCACCGGCTCGCCGGTGATGGGGGCAGTGTCAATGCGGCTGCTGCCGCTGACCACGATGCCGTCCAGCGGGATACGGTCGCCGGGACGAACCAGAACGACGTCGCCGATTTTGGCTTCTCCCGCGGGAATTTCCCGCACCGTCTCCCCGTCCACCAGCTGCACCACCTCGGGGCGGAGGTCAACGGCTTCCATGATCTGGCTGCGGCTGCGGGCGACGGCTCTGTCTTCAAAATATTCGCCGACGCGGTAGAACAGCATGACGCCGACGGCCTCGGTAAAGCTGCCGGTGAAGAACGCGCCGATGGAGGCAAGGGCCATCAGGAAGTTCTCGTCCAGCATCTGGCCCCGGGCAAGGTTCTTTACGGCCGTCACAATGACTTCCCTGCCCAGCAGGACATAGGCCACGAGGCACACGCCCAGCGTCGGCCATTTCAGTCCGAAATGGTCCAGCACCAGACCCACCACAAACAGAACCGCACCGACCAGAATCGGCTTCAGGTCTTCCGACTCCTCGCCGCCGTGCTCGTGACCGTGGTCATGGCTGTGCTCGTGGGTATGTTCATGGTTGTGATGGTGTTCGTGTTCATGCTCATGGTCATCATCGTGATGATGGTCATGAGCGTGGTCGTGGCAATGCTCATGTTCGTGATGATGCTCGTGCCCGCAGCAGCAATCATGATGATGCTCATGTTCGCCGCCGTGGCTGTGTGCGCCATCTCTGGGGTAGAACTCCACACCCGGCTCCACCTTCTGTGCGACCTCCTGAAGCTTGGGCAGCAGAGCGTCAGGGTCTTCTGCGGTAATCCGAAGTTGCATTGTGGCGTAGGTGAGTACCGCCTCCTGCACCTCCGGGAGTGCGTTGAGTGCCGCCTCCACCTTCGATGCGCAGTTGGCGCAGTCCAGATTCTCTACCCGATATACTTTCTTCACCATGGGAATGCCTCCCTAATTAAATGTATATATGAGCATACGCTCATTTATTGATATCAGTATACATCGCATTTCTCCCTTTGTCAATAGGCAAATACAAAAAAATCCGGGCAGCGCCGCATTGATACGGCACTGCCCCGGCATTTTTCAAAAAAGCAGCAAAGAAATCCACGTCACAACATTGTCCCCGTACTGGAATTCGATCCCGCAGCGCTCCAGCGTGGGAATAATGTTGATACCCTGACTTTCCACGCAGGGGTGCATCCGCTCCGGATGGCGGCAAGGCAGGCCGTCCTCGATGGCGCACCGGGGGCAGATGGCACAGGATTCCGTGGACAGGATATAAGGTTCCACACCCTGTTCCCGGAAGAAGCCGCCCACCTGATTGGTGATGTCCTCGTGGTCAGTGCGGGTAGCGAGGGTCTGGGTGATGTCGGCGATGTCGGGGACCTCCGTGACGGTGGCGATCATCAGGCAGTTTTTGTGGCGCATACACTTCTCCTGACATGTCTCCACGCTGCCGACGCCGGGAGGGCACGCCCAGCTTTTGCCGTACATGGGGCATTCGTGCTCGCAGATCCACCGGACGCGCTGGGAGAATTCCAGCTCCTGCGGATCGAAGAACTGGTAGCAGTACAGGGGCAGCTCCGCCAGCTTTTCCTCTAAGATTTCCTGATTCATCCAAATTCCTCCATAATCTGAGTGCAGCCCTCTACAAGGTCGTCCCATGTTTTGCCAAAATCCCCCGTATACCAGGGATCGGCCACGTCCCGGTCAAGCAGCGGCCGGATCTTCTCCGGGTCGTCGGGAAGCAGCCGCCTCAGGAGCCGGGCGTTGCTGCTATCCATATAATAAAGCCGGTCAAAATAGCGCAAATCCGCGGCGGTCACCTGCCGAGCAGTATGGCCGCCGCAGAAAACGCCGTGCCGTTCCAATTCCCGGCGTGCAGCCGGGTAGACGGGGTTACCGATCTCCTCCCGGCTCACCGCGGCGGAGTCAATCTCAAACCGGTCGGCCGCTCCCGCCCGCGCGGTCATGTCCTTCAGGATGTACTCCGCCATAGGGCTGCGGCAAATATTGCCGTGGCAGATAAATAAGATTTTTACCATTGTTTTCTTCCTTTTATATCGCTTTATAGGTCAAAAGGTTTCGTTTTTCAGAATGCCATTGGTGTATAACCCGTTATATTTCTTTACTGTTCTTCGGCCAATTGGTGTAAATTTGGTGTAACCTCAGCCAAGCTTTTGCGTCTTTCCATTCGGCTGGAACTGTAATATCTTCCGCATGGCGGACTCCGCGTGCGCATAGGAAGCATGGGTATAGACATTCAATGTCACATCTGCATCCGAGTGTCCCATCAGGTATTGCAGGTCCTTGATTGCCATTCCGGCATTGGCCATATTGGTGCAAAAGGTGTGCCGCAGAACATGGGGCGTAATCGTTGGAAGCGGATCGTCAGGGTGGAGCTTTCGGTACTTCTTCATGGCCCACTGCATATGATGCTCAATGTGCATGGCCACGCAGGGCTTTCCGTTCTTGTCCAGAAGCAGGAAACCACTATACCCATCCACACAGTATTCAATGTCCGGCTTCTTTCGATTCACAATAATGCGTTGCAGAGCATCCCGGACATTGTCTGCCATAGGCAGGAAACGGCATCCGCTTTCGGTTTTGGTTTTCTCTACAAAGAGCGTCCCATCTGACATACGGACAAGCTGGTGATCCACCCTGATGCGCCGGTTGGCAAAATCCAATTGCTCCCTGGTAAGCCCGCACATCTCACTGACGCGCATTCCCGTTTCCAGCAGCACCGTGAACTCATCGTAGTATCGGCTGAAATGCTTGTCACCCTTGATAAAGCCCATGAAGGTATCCCTTTGCTCCTGGGTCAGTGCGATTCGCTTCTTGGAGTCATTCTTCACCACGTCGGACAGCTTGAAGTCAAAGGGATTTCTGCGCAGAATTTCTTCCTCGTAGGCCATCTGAAAAGCGGGCTTCACAACGCCGCGGACGCTGGTAATGGTACTGTAGCCCCTGCCGTCCTTTTGCAGCTTCATGAACCAGAGCTTTGCGTCAGAGGGTTTGATATCCCGGATTCTTCGCTGTCCAAAAGCTTCTTTTTTCACAAGACTTAGAACAAATCCGTAGCCGACTGTCGTTGCGTAGCGGACACCCTGCTTCAGGCTGATATAGCGCTCCAGCAATTCAATTACGGTAATCCCGCCATCGTTGTAGCTGGCTCCCGCATTTTCAGCGCTGTTGATTTCTTTCTCTTTCTCGCGAAGCCCATCCAGCGTTGGCGCATACACCGTATGCCGTTTCCCACTGGAATCTGTGTAACGGTATTGATAAGTAAGATCTTTGCGTTGGCTCTCTCCTGTCCGAAGAACACGGCCTTTTTTATCCTTTCTCTTTACGGACATTGTCAAACTCCTTTCCGCTGTGGAAAGAGCCTGAATTGACAGGATTATTTTATCATATCCAGGCCCCATTTTCCACAGCAAAATATAAAAATCAAACGGAAAATGCCGTTTCCAGATACCGTTCAAAGGCTCGGCGCTTTATCAGCCGTTTGGAGCCAATCCACAAAACATACGGACAATTATCATTACTGGTCAAATCCCGCAGCTTGTTAATGCCGATGCCAAAATAGGCTGCCGCTTCTTCAAAGGTCAGATTTGCTTTTTCCCAAATGGGAACCTCGTATTTCAACCAGCAGCACCATCCTTTTCAAAATATTTTTCTGTTTCTGTTCTTTTCATGTGTTTCATTCCCTTCTAAAAATAATTGTGAATTGGAAAGTACATGTACCAAGTGTACCATGCGTACCGATTTGGTACACTTGGTACGGATAGTACACGTACTTTTGAGTTTGTTCTTATTTTTTCAGAAGCTGAATACCCCAAAAGCCTCTGGCAAAGCGTCCGTCGCCTATGGAGATTTTGTTGGTGTACTCCAGATTATACTGACGGCTGTTTTGCTTTAAGTAGTTGATAACGGTTTTCTGCGCCAGGGGGCTCAGGGCATTGTCCATGCACCACTGTAGATATACTGTGTAAAAATCTCTGGATGAAACTTCACTGTCCGCTTGGAATCGAAAATATCCCTCGGATTTAATGAACTCCACCAAATTATTTCCCTCTGCTATGGCCGCCTCCATATTCTCCTGTGCCTGCTGGCTCAGGGTAAAGTGAAAGTTGTTTGCCACCAGCCTCTGCAATCCCGCAAAGGCCCAGAGGAAGATTCCTTCCTTTTCGGCGCATAGCCGCTGGGCAAGATAGGGATCATCCCGCCGATCCGGTGGCCGCTCCTTTGCCTCCAATAGAATTTGTCTGCGGAAGAAGCCATAGCTTCGGTCATGGAGGGCCTGCATTCTGCCATTGCCCAGTGCCAGAAAGCGCACCCGCATATCCGCCTGATAGCTCTGCTGCCCCTTTCGCTCCAAATCCATGGGCAGCTCTGCCGTGACAATGGCCTTGATGTTGTTGGTTTGGGTCAGTGCCTCCATCTTCATGTCATCGTCCAGCATCACCAGCATATTTTGAAGGTCAGCTCTTGCAAAGGGACTGATTTCCACCTTGGCAATGGAGCCGGTTTTCAGATTACATCCCAGCAATGCCTGGAGGACGATGCCGACTCGGGATTTGCCTTCGCCTCCTTTTCCGGTCAGCAGGAGCATTTTCTGTCCCTTGGTGCTAGGAATCAGGCAATAGCCGAAGAACTCCTGAAGCGTCAGAACATCTTCCTCCTGCAAAAGCTGAGAAAGAAAGGCTTTCCATTGCACCGGTTTCCCGGCATTGGGATTGTAGCGCACGGGGAGACGGTTTCGGCAAAACGACTTTTCTTCTGAAAAGCTGCCGTCCAAATACAGCGTTCCGTTTTCCACATGAATGCGATCCTCCTGGATAGGCAGGGATTCCACACAGCATTCCATCCGCAGAACCTCCAACAACCCGGACACTTTTTTGGAAAGCCCAGCGGTGACAAAAGCTTTCAGTTCCTCATAGATTTGCTTTTTCAGCAGGGCTTCATCCGGCACAATACCATCTTTTGTAAAGAAGCTGCCGCCCAGACTTACCATGAGGTGCGTTTGCAGGAACTCCTGGCAGAACAGGACTTCATTCAGCCTATCGCCAGAAAACCATGCAGACTGTTTATCGTCCTCGATTTCGATTCACCTCCATTCTTTTGTTTTTCTCGTGCCGGGTATGCTCCGCTTCAAAAGCACGATCCAGCGTATCCTGGATTTCCAGGGAACGCTGTTCGATTTCCTTACTGTCCCGGATGTCCTTGCGCAGGGCTGTGATTCTGGCAGTAACCTCCGCTTTCTCTTTTCGGAGAAGAATCTTCCGTTCCGGGGAAGCACGGCGGATTTTGTTCTGGAGTTTGGTACGCTGGCCTACCAGAGATTCCAGCTGTACTTCCTTTTTAGAACGGTCTGCCAACAATTCCTCCACGGTTTCGATGTTGTGACTGGCCAGATAGCGGGTCTGTCGGTCAATATCATCCAAGTGCCGTATATCAGCCCGCAGCTGTGGACTTGCCGGGTGGTAAGTCGTGCCTTTGGGCAAAATCCCCAGCTGGTAGCAATAGTAGAGATAGAGCCTATAAATTTTAGTTGTGCGTTTCCGGGGCTGGTATGCTGCTTTCAGCCAGTCCGGGATTTCAAGCACCTGTGGACGTTCCGGGCGGCCAAACTCGGATATGTCCCGGTCATAAATCAGGTGCTCCAGGCCCTTGTTGGTCCAGTTGGGATTCAGCGTGTCCAGCCGGGTAAAATGCGGATACTGCGGCAAGCGGATTTTCAAGCATGGCCCTGTAGTATCAACAATGTACCCCACCTTCCGCAAGTGCTGTACGACCTGTTTCCCGGTGGCATTACAGTCGATGGCTTTCTGGATATCCGCCCGGTAGATGTTGTACCGGGTGGGTTTTCCTGCCTGTTCATCCAACCACACTTGCCGGGATGGGGCTTTGCGGGGATGCTCCACCACAGATAGCCCATGCTCCCGGCACAGGCGGTCAGAGGTATCCCGCAGACGCTTTAACTCTTTCTTGGAGAAATTGTACTTGCCGCCGTCCTTGAAAGACACAGAGTTAATGCAAAAGTGGTTATGCAGATGCTCCTTGTCCAGGTGGGTGGTAACAATGCCCTGAAACCGATCTCCCCACATCTGCCTTGCCAGCTCCACCCCCAAAGCGTGACATTGTTCCGGCGTGACTTCTCCGGGCTTGAAGCTCTGGTAGCCGTGCCACGCAATATAACCGTCCTCCTTGCCGTAACGCTGTTTGGTGAGAATCATCTGCTGCAAGGCAATGTCTTTCTGGCAGTTGATGGCGGTAACGAATTGGCCGTCCGCTGTTTTATCCGGATTTTGGGTGTAAGAGAACACATTGAAGAAATCCTGCAACCCCGGCTTGACCGTCTTTTCCGGGTTCTCCACATAGTCTACCAAGTCTTTTAACCGCCCCTGGATATGCCATAGCTTTGTAGTCGCCATCTACACCGCCTCCTGTAACCGCAGAATCAACCCGGAAAGCCGCTGCTGTTCCGGCATGGGGAGAAGTGCCGTTATAGTGTACAGTTCTTCCAGCAACTCCCAGAACACATCCGGCGGCCTGCCTTTCGGCTCCCGGCCCAGACAGCATTGCCGGACATACCCGGATACACTCATACCGCAACGCTGGGCATTACGTTCGATTATTTCTTTCTCTTTTAGGCTCAACCGCAATTGAAGCCTTGTGTCGTTTTTCTTCATATACCTCCTGATTTTTGGAATAGTCCACACCCGGAAGTGGTGTGGATTCTGGATTTGTGCCAACAAATCCGATGCTCGTTATCTTTAAGGACATACATTTCCTGTACCTCTTGGCTCTCGTCCTCCGGTGGGAAAATGGAACACACAGGCCGAACACTGTGCGTTCCACTGGGAAACGAGGACGACGGAATCGTTTACACCAACTGCTCCCAATTTCCCTGTTTTCCTGACAGCAGGATGAAATATGGCATTCTCATCTGCCTTTCGACTGCTGTCAAAAAGCTACAGGATTTGCATCTAATTTTTGCCATTTGCCTGCATTTTTCGGAGATTCTTGCAGTCAGAAGAAGCTTTTCAGGAAATTCCCAGCCTTTTCCGCACTTCTTTCCATAGTCTTTTGATTCCCAGACGAAGCTTCCGATGCGGCTTCCGCTGGAACAGTTCGGACAATGGCATTCCCTAATACTTCCAGTAACGTCTTTCGCAGAGAATCATTGACCTGCTGAACAAAGTGCCGCTTCGCTTCTTCCTCGTCCAGGTAGCTCCCGTAGGCATTTACCGCCGCAATGATAAACTGGATCATGGATCGTCCGCTGCTGCTCAAAATCTCGTTGGCTCTCCTGGCCTCCGGCTTGTCGAGGTTTAACCGGAGCTTGATATTCCGAATATTTTCAGCCATTGCGCAGATGATATTCCGTCAGAAATTCGTAGCCCTTGGCGGTAGCACAGATGTCATCATCGAAGGTGACACGGCTGCTGTCCAGCTTGGCGAAATTCCGCAGCAGGCAGCCCCCGCCGCCTACCACATACAGCCGCATGAGGGACGGCGTATAATCATGCACCTGGAGCCGACGGAGAATTTCCTGGGCATACCGACTGGCCGCTGTTTTCATGATCTTGAGATATTCCTTGGACACATCCGCATCACCCGTGCGCAGGTACGCCTCCACGATGCCCTCGTCCATGACCACCTGGTACTTGTTCATAACCGCCTCCAGGATGGCGTTCACGCACTGCTGAGTCCCAAATTTCTCTGTGTACATTTTATTTGGAATGGCATCCCCATCCCGAAGATACATGAGATTCATGGTGCCGTTGCCAATATCGCAGAGCAATGTCATCCCTTTCAGGTCATCCAGCTTGTCCGCAATGGCGGCGTACCCCTGGGGGAGAATGTCCGCACCGACTATGCAAATTTTGTACTGTACTCCCTTAAACGAAAATTCCACTTCCTGATTCTTCAGCAAGTAGGCAAGATAATCGTCCTTCTGCTCCAGCACCCAGCTAAGGGGCAATCCGGCGGAGAGATAAACGTCTGCCTCCGTCAGCTGTTCCCGGTTCAGTTCCATGGCAATGGCGGCCAAAGTGAGAATGTAGTAATCCTCGTCCAGGGTTTTCTCGGCGGTGTAGGTCTTGTGTCCCTCACCGATCAGGTAGTAGCGGCCCTCGTAGACCAGCATATTCTTGGTGAACAATGGCTCTGTGTCGTAGGCGGTCAGGCCGGTACGGAAACAGAAATTTGCCGTTTTCATGTTCCCGTACCCGGCATCCACGCCGATGATTTTGATGTTGTTGATTGCTTTCATTTGGTTTTCCTTTCAAAATTTAGATTTTTGCGCACCTATTCGCCCTCGCCCCCGTGCGCTCTGGATTCATCTGACGCCCGATAGCGAATCGGGTCCATGGGAGTTTCACCCCTGCGCTTCCGCCCAGCTCTTTCGAGAAGTATCATTGTCCTGCCCCCACCGTCATCGCCTTGCCGGTTGTTATCCGGCATTTAAGGCCCATGGTTGTCGCTCGCATAAAATGGTCATGGCACACTGGACTCCTGGCTCGGGTGGGGGAGAATGTATCAGATGAATGAGTATGAAATTGTCAAGGTACATTGAGAGGGACAATACCCCTTCACCTATCGCGGTGAAAACGGGGTTTTGTGAGGGTGTTTTGGGAAAGATACTTATTTTTCATTGATATTCCACAAAAGTCGCATTGAAAAATTAGCAACTATTACATTTCTTTCACGCTGTTCCTATTCCCCCCTGACGTACCTTTTTATGCTGCCCTATTCCAATGTCGTTCCT
>OLPW01000657.1_pt1 | contig 39978 bp, 49 predicted proteins | sample 1672161 | NCBI WGS metagenome assembly OLPW01 (sample SAMEA3136654, study PRJEB25190) | human gut metagenome
CTATCATACCCCATGTGAGGAGGCGAAAAAGAACCAGCTCAAATCTGCAAAAAGGAGGGATGCGGCATGATGTCTCCCTCTGATGAAGAACGGATCGTCGCCATGGTGGATTCCTTCACCAAGACGGTGGCCCGGAATTTCAGCAGAAATCTCAAACGGGCAAAGGCCAACGCGGAGAAGCATTACTCTGACGAGCCAGTAGACTATCTTCTTGAAACCTTAAGCCACGACGACAGGTATCCGTCCGACCATTTTGTGCTTTATGCGGACGAGTTATCCTGCGTGGTTCACAGCGAAACTTTATATAAAGCACTCTGCTCCCTGCCGGAGAAGCAACGGAAGGTCTTACTGTTTGACTTCTGGTATGCTTGGACGGATGGGGAAATTGCAGCCAGAATGGAGGTGACGACCCGCACTGTCTACAATCTGAGGCAGCGCGCCTTTAAGGCAATCAGAACTTTCTATGAGCGCAAACGCTCAGAGCCATGAATTAACCTATGACCTAATCAAGCGAGCGGTTCACGGCGACCAAAAGGCAATCGAAGCATATCTCCTGCACTATGACGCTTACATCAATTTTCTGGTGTCGTACGACGAAGTTGGCCCGGATGGCCGGATATACCGGCATATTGATGAAGATATGAAAATTGAGGTGCAGATGAAGCTCGTGGACGCATTACAGAACAAATGGAGGAAACTGATATGAACCTACTGCCAGATTTGTTTTCCTTCGCCTATGTGCCGGGCTGGTATAGGCAGCTCGACGAACTGGCGGAGCTGGCCCGCCCGGAGCCGTGGCGATTCCGGGAACCTATGTACTTTACCAAAAACCAAGATACTCCGATATTAGAGCGGTATATCCACGCCATTTTCAAAAAGCAAGTGATTGACTATAACGAGGAACGAAACCCAGCGAAGGCCGCCGAGTATTTCCATGTGGAGAATGAATACGCCTGTTTTCATACGGGCTTATATACGCGGCGATATAAGGCGATCTATGGCTGTTTTGACCGCAACAAGCGGCAGGCCAGTATGCTGGACTGGTATTTCCGGGGCTTTTCGGACGAGATTTCTCCGTGGCTGAAATACATAAGTCCGCTCCCGAAAAAGCCCAGCTATTATATGACGCAATATGGCGTCAACTATAACCCGGAGTGGCCGATACGGGTAAATGTAGACCACATCTTAGGCGACGAGGAGAATCTCTCCCGCCTGCCCGCTGAACTCCGCGACGCGCGAAACCTGCCCCTGCTATTAGAAACGGCAGTAGAATTGGCGCGGCGGAAGGCGGTGGTTGAGCCGAGCATTGTGGTGCCGCAGGGCTACCAAGGAAGGGTGCAGTATCTCCTGCCGATCTGCCTGACTGATATGGAGAAGCCTGACCTTGCTATGACCCTCACCATCATGGACGGGTACTACTTGGGTAACACCTGTCTCACTTTAGAGATGGCATACTTAAACGCGCGTCTGCTGGCAAGGCCGGTGGCCCCGTGGCTGACGGAGCTTGTCGTGTAGACGGATCATAGCAGGAACCTATACTCTCCCATGCCGGGCAGCGGCAGATCAGAAAGGGGCGTATATGGTTATGCGCAGGAAGAAGGAGGAACAGACCAATGGGCTAAAGAAAACGCTGCGTCCGGTCTGCTGTCCCGTATGCGGGCGGCGGATCATGGTTGCAGTATCTGGTACAAAGACGCAGTTAATTACCCCGAGGAAGGGCCGGTATCCCGATTTTATTGTGAAGTGCGGGCACTGCGGCGCGGAAATCGGGGTAATCAAAACTGAATAGAGAAGATGTTCGATCCGCTCCGAGCCGACCGGCCGGGAGCTGACCGGAGATACCGCCACGGCAATACGGCAGGGCCTGTAAGGAATGTATACGGGCCGGGGAAACGGATGGCTAAACCGGGACAAGGATCACTCGTTTGTTTGAGCATGATGCACGGAGGGAAGATTTCATTCCAAAGAAAGCGGTCAACCCTCTAATACGCCACCTCCGCTTTGAGAGGTGGATATGACATTGAGCCTGACAGGCGGCACTTTTGTGCTGCTTGTCAGGCTCTTTTTCGTTTGTAGCGGCATAAGCGCCGCCTGCCGGGCTCCGAAAGGAGAACGGCAAAATGAAAATCCGGTATGAATTTGTAACAGGTGAATTTTCGGAAATTGAGGTGGACGATTCCTTAGGAGAGCTGCTGGTGGATTTTGACCGGCAGCAGTACAACAACGACCACAAGGAAACCCGCCGCCATGTATCCCTTGACGGTATGGATTATGAGGGGGAGATTTTCGCTTCGGTGGCGGATACCGCAGACGAGGTGGAGCGCCGGGAGGAGCTGGCCCGGCTTATGAGGGCTATGGAGACCCTGTCCCCTGCCCAGCGGGAGCTGGTGTTAAAAGTTTATTTTGAGGGGCGCTCCTATGCCAGCATTGCCCGCGAGGCTGGTGTTGGGGAAAGCGCCATCCGTGACCGCATGAAGCGGATTTATAAAAAACTTGAAAAATATTTGAAATAGACCCTGCGGATTTGCCTTTCCCGTGGCCTAACAGTGAGGGCCACCGATATGCGCCCTTAGAAAGAGGTGAAAGGCAAAATGCAACATAACTTAAAAATCAGCATTGCGCGGGAAAGCGATACCGGCGGCATTGTCCGCTGTAAGACGGTTTCCATGCGCGAGCGGGTGCTTCGGCGTTTGTTTGGCGATACGCGCCGGATCACCGTCATTGTCCCCGGCGGCAGTGTAAAGGCGCTGTCGGTGCAGGAGGTGCCGGAGGTGGAGCAAGATGGCTGTGCGTGAGGAAACCAAACCGGCGCTGCCTATGCCGATTAGGGCCACGCCATATCAGCACCAAATCGAAGCGTTTAATTTTGTTTGCGGCCTGTTTGACCTGACAGAAACGCAAAAGGGGGTGATGCCTATGTCTACCATCAAAAACAGCTCAGGCTGCGCACTTTTGATGGAGATGTAGCCGGATAGGAACCGGAAAAACCATCACCAGCATTGCAATCACCGGCGCACTTGTGCGGGCCGGGCGGATACGCCGGGTGTTGATCGTGGCCCCGCTCTCCATCCTTGGCGTGTGGGAGGAGGAATTTGAGAAATTCGCTGCTTTCCCCTATGCGCTGGCGGTACTGACCGGCCCCGGCAGCAGGAAGCTCGACACCCTGCGCCACATGACCGGAGCCGTTTTGCAGGTGGTCGTGGTGAATTATGAGAGCGCATGGCGGATGGAAAAAGACCTTGCCGCATGGCGGCCCGATCTCATTATTGCGGACGAGGGCCACAAGATCAAAACTCACAATATCGCCGCCAGTAAGGCCATGCACCGGCTGGGAGAAAAGGCCGGATACCGCCTGCTGCTGACCGGTACGGTTATCACCAACAAGGCCATTGATGTGTTCTCGCAATTCAAATTTGTGAACCCGGCCATTTTCGGACAGAGCTTCTATGCCTTCCGCAGCCGCTACTTCGATATGGTGGGCTATGGGAACCATACGCCGGTGTTGAAGAAATCCATGGAGGCTGAACTGACGGAAAAGCTCCACAGTATTTCCTTCCGAGCCACAAAGGCAGAATGTCTGGATTTGCCGGAAACCACCGACGTGATCCGGCAGGTGGAATTGGAGCCTGCCGCCCTGCGGGTATATCGCGGCCTTGTGAAAGAAAGCTATGCGGAACTATCCAGCGGCGAGGTGACGGCTCCCAACATTCTCACCCGGCTGCTGCGCCTCTCCCAGCTTACGGGCGGATTTATCGGCAATGACGAAACCGCCACCGTGGAGCAGATAAGCGCGGCAAAGCTCTCGGCCTTGGAGGATATTCTGGACGGCGCGGCAGCAGAGGGCAAAAAGCTGGTTATCATTGCCCGCTTTATCCCGGAAATCCGGGCCATCTGTGGGCTGCTGGAAAAGCGAGGCCTTCGGTATTCCTATATTACCGGTGAGGTGAAGAACCGGGAGGAGCAGGTATCCGCCTTTCAGAATGATCCGGCAGTGATGGCCTTCGTGGGCCAGATTGCCACGGCAGGGCTTGGCATTACCCTGACGGCGGCCTCAAGCATGGTCTTTTATTCGCTGGATTACTCCATGAGCAACTTTGAGCAGACCAAGGCCCGGATACACCGGGTGGGCCAGCGGATGCCCTGCACTTACCTGTATTTAGTGGCCCGTGGCACCGTGGACGAGAAGGTCTTGAAAGCACTCAAAGATAAGGCCGACCTCGCCAGAACCTTAGTAGACGATTACCGCAGCGGGAGAAATCCCTTTGCTGCATAAATGGAGGATTTATGGATTCAGAAAAAATGTTTGAGCTGGCTGATACGCTCCGGGCGCTCCGCGACGAGAAGGCGGAGGCCGAGCAGCGGCTAAAGGAAATCAACGCCGCTATTGACGAGGCGGACTACCGCCTGTCGGAGCTGATGGCGGAGACAGAAACGCAGAATTTCACCCGCGCGGGGATGATGTTCTGTTTGACGACCAAAACCCGCGCATCCGCAACGGCTGGCCGGAAGGAAGAATTGTTCTCGGCCCTTCGCGGGGCTGGATTTGGCGACCTCGTATATGAAACGGTGAACGCCAACAGCCTTTCCGCCTTTGTCAAGGAGCAGATCGCGGAGAATGGGGACGCGCTCCCCGCATGGCTTGATGGGCTGGTGAATGTCTTTGAGAAAACCAGCGTGAGCCTGAGAAAATCGTCAAAGTAAACTTTTAAGGAGGATATACCCCATGAGCAAGAATGAACTTACCACTACCGGCGCGGGCTTTCTGGCCCTTGCCGACTTCAATATGAACGAAACCATGGCCGAGGAGCTGGAAGGCTTGGAGGGCGGTTTTGACCGCGTAAAAATCCCCGCTGGCGGGGCCACCATGTTCGAGCTGCCCGGCGACGAGGCGGACGAGCCGGAAATGGTGAAGGAATTTTCCGCTGTGATCCTGTACCATCACCCGGTACTGCAATATTACAAGGAGAAATACACCGGAGGCAGCAACCCACCCGATTGCGGCTCCTTCGATGGCGTGACCGGTGAAGGTGAGCCGGGCGGCGTTTGCGCAAATTGCCCGCTCAATCAGTTTGGCTCCGGCGAGAACAACAGTAAAGCCTGCAAAACCCGCCGCAGGGTATTCCTGCTGCGCGAGGGGGAGCTGTTCCCGCTAATCCTCTCCCTGCCTACCGGTTCCATGAAGGAGTTTTCCCGCTACATTAAGCGCCTGCTGTCTAAGGGCAGAAAAAGCAACAGCGTGGTAACGCGCTTCTCTCTGAAAAAGGCCACCAATAACAGCGGCATTGCCTACTCGCAGGCACAATTCTCCATTGATCGCCCGCTGACGACGGAGGAGCAGCTTTTGATTACCAAGCTCTCCGAGCAGGTGAAGGGATACAGCCGCCGCGTCGGTTTTGATGCCGAGGAACCGGCAGAAACGGACGTGCCCTTTGTAGACCCGGAAACCGGCGAGGTCATTGAACCTTTGCGATAAATGAGCCGCCCATAGCGGAGCGGGGCTGTCCGGCCTCCTCCGCTTTTCGGGCAGATTGGAGGAAGTATGAGCTATTCATGCGTGATAACGCTAAACAAAATAAAAGAATATCTGGCCGGGGCCGCTGTGGTGGCCTACGACTTTGAAACCTCGCCCAAGGAGGCATACCGCACCGAGGAGCGGGCGGCGCTGGACGCACATAAGGCGGATATTACCGGCGTGAGCTTTTCCGTATCGGAAGGCAGCGGAATCTATGTGCCGCTCCGGCATAAGACTGGGCGGAATGTGACGAAGCCGGAGGCGGTAATGGAGTATCTGCGACAGGCCCTTTTTGAAAATGCCACTGTGATAAAGGTGGCCCATAACCTGTCCTTTGAAGCTATGTTCCTGTATGCGCTGGGGACTATCGTACAGCCGCCGGTCTATGACACCATTGCGGCGGCCCAGCTTACGCTAAAGAGCGGCACCGCCTTCCGGGGCCTGTCGGATAGCGGTCTGAAAACCCTCGTGCCACAGCTCTTTGGCGTGGAGCTGCCGGATTTTCTCACAGTCACAGATGGAAGGTTTTTCGACGAGCTATCCCCACAGGATACGGAAACCGTCCGCTATGCCTGCGCCGACAGCGACTATGCCCTGCGGCTGTACCACCTGTTTAACGGTTGGTTTGATAAATTCCTGCCGAAGCACCGCTTTCTTGTGGAGCAGGTGGAAAGCTCTACGGCGGTCTATTGCGGCCTTATGCGCTACAATGGCCTGCTCATGGATCAGGCGGCCATGGAGGCAAAGCAGGCGGAGGCGGAAAAACGAATTGCAGAAATCCGGGAGGAAATCGCCTTTATGATTGGCGACGTGGAGATCGGGGCCAACGCCTCCACATCCGCGTTCAAAAAATATCTGTTCCATGACCTCGGCCTGCCGGTCTTAAAAACCACAGCTAAGTATCAGGAGGCCGCAGACGATGCCACCATGATCCTGCTGGCGGACTGGTGCCGCAAGAACCGCCCGGAGCTTACGCACCTGTTTGAGCTGGTGCAGGAATACCGCCGCTGGGGGAAAATCAAGGGTACTTATCTGGACGGCTATCTGCGCCATGTAAATAATGCCACGGGCCGCATCCATCCCGACCTTATGCCGCTGGGGACGGAAACAGGGCGGTTTGCCGCCCGCAACCCGAACCTTCAAAATATGCCCCGCAAGGGCAGCGACCCTATCGGGATTCGGAAAATGCTGGTTGCACCCTCCGGGTGTTCAATCATAGAGCTGGACTATTCGCAGGTGGAGCTGCGCGTCGGGGCCTTCTACTGCCGGGATGAAAAAATGCTGGAAACCTACCGTGGAGGCGGCGACATCCACGCGCAGACGACTTCGGTTATTTACCATATCCCCGTGGAGCAGGCATCCGACAAAAACGCCGAGAATTACAAGGAGCGGAGAGCGATTGCCAAGGGCTGTAATTTTGGCTGTTTTTATGGCCTGTTTCCGCGCGGCCTGCAAAATACCCTCAAATTTAAGGCCGGGCTGGATACCTCGCTGGAAGAATGTGAACGGATCATAGCGAACTTGAAAGCCGGGTATCCCCAGCTTTCACTCTGGCAGGAAACTGTAAAACGGCAGGCCAAGGTGCGCCGGTACAGTGAAACGTGGCTGGGCCGCCGCAGGTATCTACCGAACATTACCTCCGAGGATTGGGGGAAAAAGAGCTTTGCTGAGCGGTGCGCCATGAATACACCGATCCAAGGGACGGCGGCGGATATTGTGAAGCTGGCCATGGCCCGGATCGTGGAGGCATTGCCGGACTATCCGTGGATTCTCCCGGTGCTGACCGTCCACGACAGCTTGGTGTTCTATGTCCCGGAGGATAAGGTGCTGGAAGCCGGACGGCTCATTAAGGCCCTCATGGAAAAGCAGCCCTTCCCGGAATTTGACGTGCCGCTGGTGGCAGAAGTTGCTGCTGGCCCCAACTATGGGGAGCTGGACGAATGGTAAAACTGAAACAATTCTCCTGCCGCCGCTGTGGCATTACCTTTACGCTTCGGGCGCGGAAGGCATATTACTGTCCGAAGTGCCGCAAGAAACACGCCAGCGAGTACGTCATGCAAAAACGGGCAGAGAAAAATCCTTCTGTGAAGGTGGGCGTTGGAAGTGGCGGAAATCAACAGGGAAAGAAAAATCACCAATTCAAGGACGGACGGAGCCATTACCGGGAGGTCTTTGACCGGGAGAACCCTTATCAGACTTTCTGTGAGATTTGTGGTGGTTCACGGTATCTTGTGGTTCATCATATAGATGGAAACCGAAAAAATAATGCTCCTGAAAACCTTGTGAAAATATGTCGGAGCTGCCATGCGCAGGTGCATGGGCTGACAAGAAATTTTGGAGGAAAGGACTAATGACCCATGTAAATTTATATAACGCCGAGGGCTACTTTGACCCGACGGTCTATGCGGCCCTGACCCATATCGAGCAGGAGGCCAAGCGCACCGCCTATAAGCCGCTGGTCTTTATCTGCTCCCCTTATGCCGGGAATATCCGGCGCAATACCGAGCGGGCGCGGGAATACTGCCGGTTTGCGGTATCAAAGAACTGTATCCCCATTGCGCCGCATCTTTTGTTCCCTCAATTCATGGAGGAGGCCGACCCGGCCCAGCGGGAGCTTGGCATCTTTTTCGGACTGGTCTTGCAGAGCAAGTGCAGGGAGGTGTGGGTATTCGGGCGGAGCATTTCAAAGGGGATGGCCGTGGAGATTGAAAAAGCCAAGGGGCGCGGCCTCCCCATCCGATATTTTACAGAGCAATGCGCGGAGGTGACAAAGAAATGAGAAAGGCATTGAACATCCCGCTGGAAGAATTTCTCCGTCCCTTTTTCGGGCCGGGGGATACCATCTGCCTGCGGATATTTGACGATAGAAAAACCGGAACCTTCAAAGGGGCCAAGCTGGAAACGACGCTCTCCGGTATCCCGGCCCTTATGGATACCCTGCATAAGCATAACGCACAGAATCGCGGTATTTATTTTGTGGTAAATTCCGGCGGCCATGAGGACGGCGAGATTGCCCGGATCAACGCGCAATTTATGGAGTGTGACGAGCTATCCATGGAGGAACAGCTCAAACAGATCGAGGCGTTTCCGCTGGAACCGTCGCTCATTGTGAAAACCCGGAAATCCCTGCATACTTACTGGCTCATTAAGGGCGGCGACGTGGCGGCCTTCCGCCGGGTGCAAAAGCGCCTCGCAGCACATTTCCATGGGGATCGAACCTGCGTCAATGAGAGCCGCGTCCTGCGTCTGCCCGGCTTTTATCATTGCAAGGAGGAGCCGGTTATGGTGGAGTGTATCCATTTCCGCCCGGAGCTTCGCTATACGCAGGCTGAGCTGGAGCAATATCTGCCGCAGGTGGAGGAAGCACCGGCCCTATCCGGTACGGCTCCGGTCAAGGGTACGCGGCTGGGCCTTTCGCTGGTGCTGGGGCGCTGTGGCGTACCAATCATGTTCCGGGACAATGGGGCCACCCTCCCGGAACATGATTGGTACGCCATGATTACCAATCTGGCGGTTTTTGAGGGCGGCGAGCGGGCCATCCATGAGCTGTCCGCCCTTTATCCAAACTATAAGGCGGCGGAAACGCAGGGGAAAATCCAGCATTTCTTACAGAGCGGCACCAAGCCCATCACCTGTAAGGCCATTGCGGAGAAGGGCTTTTCCTGCCCACACATGGCGGATGGCTCCTGCTCCTGCAAGGCCCCGGCAGCCCTTTGCTATCAGCCGCTTTCCTTGGAGGAGCTGCGGGAACATCTCGCCGCTGCGGTGGTGTATAAGTCACCCATGGAGGATGTGCGGGCGGCCAAGCAGTTTGTGAAGGAGGCGCTCTATAACATTGAGCCGCTGGACGCAGGCACATTTATTGAATATGAGCTGCGGGAGCATTTCCGGCTGAAAGCGCCGGATGCGAAGGCGCTGGCCTCCTATCATCGGGAGCTGTATAAGGCGTATGTGGCAAATAAAGAGAGCCGGAAGGCTGCCGAGGATAACAGCCTGCCGGAGTGGTATGAAATGACCGAGCGCGGCGGCCTGAGGTTTCTTTCGGGCCTGCTGGCGAACCATCTGGCGCAGAATGTGGACGCTTTCTATGCAACCAGCAGCTTTTTCTTCTATCACAGTGGCGTATACCGTGAGGGCGAGGATATGGTGGCGGCGGCCAAGGTGCGGGAGTTTATGCTGCCGAGGTCGGTATCCATGCAGGCCATTAACGACACCGTGGGCCAGTGGAAAATGCTCATCATGAAGCCGGTGCAGGAAATCAACAGCAACCCGTTTATTCTGAACCTGCGTAACGGCCTGTTCAATGTGCTGGACGACAGCTTCAAGGCCCATACGCCGGAGTATTTCTCTACGGTACAGATCAAAGCGTCCTATATGCCGGATGCAGACTGCCCGCAATTCGTGAAATACCTGCAAAGTATGCTGGGCGAGGAGGAAATCTATCTGGTGCAGGAGATCTTCGGGTATCTGCTGCTCCCGGTGAATAAGGCGCAGAAATCCTTTGTCTTTGTGGGTGCGCCCAACGCGGGCAAGTCTACCCTGCTTAATGTGGTGCAGGAAATTCTGCTCGGCAGCGAAAATGTGTCGAATATCCCGTGGCAGAACCTTGCTGACCGCTTCAATAAGGCAGAGCTGTTTGGCAAGCTGGCAAATATCTTTGCAGACCTGCCCTCTAAGAGCATTGACGATAATGGAATGTTCAAGGCCCTCACCGGCGAGGACTTCATTACCGCCGAGCGGAAGAACAAAGACCCTTTTTCCTTCCGGCCCTATGCCCGGTTCCTGTTTTCCTGCAATGAGATTCCACGCAACTACGGCGACAGGTCGGAGGGCTTTTACCGGAGGCTTATCATTATCCGGTTTGAGAAATCCGTACCAAAGGGCCAGCGCGATCCGAACCTTGCGGAGAAGCTGGCGGCGGAGCGGGACGGTATCCTCATGTGGGCGCTCATTGGTTTGAAGCGCCTGATTGCGGCGAACTATGCGTTTAGTGAGACAGAGAAAACGCGGGCCGAGCTGGATAGATACCGGATTGAATCAAATAGCGTTTTGTCTTTCGCTAAAATGTACTGCCAGCAGGCGGAAAATGGTGTTGTGGTGCGGGACGACCTGTTCCTGCGCTATAAGGAGTATTGCGGCAATGCCGGGATGAAGCCGGTATCACAGACCAACTTCAACAAAGAGCTGGAAGCCGGATACCCGGAGATTACGCGCGGGCGGGATAAGCTCTCGAAGCGCCGGATATGGCGCGGAATTGCCTATGTGGAGGGAGGTGTGGAGGCCGATTGACCGTTTTCGTGACCGGCAGAACCGGGAAAACCGAGGTTTCTCTGTTTCTTTGCATGATAACCAAGGGGATGAATGGCTTAAAAATAGAGAAAAAAATATATAGAGTGGTAATTTCCCGGTATCCCCGGTTTTTGCGGTATAGCGGTCTGGCCCGAAGGATGTTAGAGAAAGATATTGTGGCCGCGATCCTGCGGCACTTGAAACAAAGGCCTCGGTGCTTCGCATGGAAAACCCACGGCGGGATGTACGGCACAGCAGGCATACCGGATATAATCGCCTGCATAGACGGCAGGTTTTATGCTTTCGAGGTGAAGCAGCCCACAGGGAAGCTCACCCGGTTGCAGGAAGTAACCCTTGAAAAAATACGGGTTGCTGGCGGCGCGGCGGTTATGGTGACTTCCGTGGAGGAGGTCAAGCTGGCGCTGGATGGCCCGGCCCCTGCTGCCGGTGCGGCGGGCTATTATGCCGAGGTCTGCCGCCTCAATGAGCAGATCAACGAAAAGCTGGTGGAGGCGGCCTGCCTTCGGAAAGCCGGGAGGCTTGTGGAGTATGCGGCGCTGGAAAACGAGATTGACAGGGATATTGACGCTCTTGTGGATTGGAAGGAGCGCCATGGAAGGCCCGGAAAGGTGGAACTGTATGATTGCATGGAAATATCTGAATAAGCCGTCGGCTACTGTGGCCGCGTTGCAGGACTATGCCACCATGCGGGATATAATCAACATCACGCCGCAGGAAACCAAGGAGCTGTATGACCGTATGATTTCCACAGGCGGGCGGCAGCTTACAGGCCTTCCGACGAGTTGGAACCCGCAGGCCAACGAAAACCGGCTGGTAAAATGTCTGGATACGCTGGATGTGATACAGGAGCGATACCGGCAGGCAGTGGAGTACATGAGCTGGTTTGAGCCTGCATGGGCCACCCTCTCTGATACAGAACAAACGGTACTCCGGGAATTTTACATGAGCGATAACCTGCGCTCCGGCGCGGCGGCAAGATTGCAGCAAACACTGAATTTCAGTGAACGGCAGATTCACCGTATCCGGGAGAAAGCATTGAAGCGGATGGCAACGCTGCTGTTCGGCAAATAAAAGATGGCAGTTTAATGGCAGTTTATTTGCTTTCGGATGTGCTATACTGATAGCATGAAATACTGAACCAAGGGAGAGCCTTCGCGGAGAAATCTGCGGGGGCTTTTCTGATGCCCGGAAAGGAGGCGGCAGCTATGCCATACAAACCGAAGCGCCCCTGTTCCTATCCCGGCTGCCCGCGCCTGACCGCCGGGCGGTATTGCGAGGAACATCAGAAAATCGTTACGGCGCATTATAACAAGCATGAGCGCGATCCGGCCAGCAAGCGGCGTTATGGCCGCGCATGGAAACGGATTCGTGACCGGTATATCTCTGCGCACCCGCTATGTGAACAGTGCCAGAAGAAAGGCAGGATCACACCCGCCGAGGAAGTACACCACATTCTCCCGCTGTCGCGCGGCGGCACCCATGTGGAAAGTAATTTAATGGCCCTTTGTAAGCGGTGCCATTCCGAGATTACGGCCCGCGAAGGCGGACGGTGGGAACGCCGGAATTGACAGCCTCCGGGGGTAAGCAAATCTCTATGTCCGGCCCACTGGGTAGCGGGCATGGGGTATCGCGTGAAAAATCGCGCTTTCAAGTTGGGTATATAGCCCGCAGTTTCAAGAAAGGAGGTGGCGGCTATGGCAAACGGCCACGGTGGAGCCCGCATTGGCGCGGGCCAGAAGAAAAAGGCGCTGGCGGACAAGATTGTCGAGGGCAATCCGGGCAAGCGCAAAATCACAGTCATGGAGTTTTCGGATACGGCCAGCCTCCAAGGGGAGGCCATGCCGCCGCCCCGCGAGTATCTGGCGGCCCGGCAGAAAAACGGCAAGGAGCTTCTGGCCGTTGAAGTCTATGAGCGCACATGGACGTGGCTCAATGAGCGGGGCTGCACCCATCTGATCCCGGCGCAGATTTTGGAGCAGTACGCTATGGCAATCTCCCGCTGGATACAGTGCGAGGAATGTATCACCGAGTACGGATTTCTGGCGAAACACCCGACTACAGGCAACGCTATTCCTTCGCCCTATGTTTCCATGAGCCAGAGCTTTTCCAAGCAGGCAAACAACCTGTGGTATCAGATTTACCAAGTTGTCCGGGAGAACTGCTCCACCGAGTACAAGGGGGCCACGCCCCACGACGATATGATGGAGAAGCTCCTGACCGCCCGGCGCGGCGGTTAAAACATAATTTTAACGGAGGTCGAACATGAATATTTTACAGCTTCCCTTGGGGGAGGTACACCCATACAAAAATAATCCTCGGAAAAATGACGGGGCTGTGGACGCGGTGGCGGCCAGCATTAAGCAGTACGGTTTTCTTGTGCCGCTGGTGATTTCCGCAGACCATGAAATCATCACCGGGCATACCCGATATAAGGCGGCGGGCCGCTTGGGGCTGAAAACTGTCCCCTGCGTCGTTGCCGATGAACTGACCGACGAGCAGATCAAGGCGTTTCGGCTGGTGGATAACAAGGTCGGAGAATTGGCCGAGTGGGACGTGGATTTGCTCCCGCTGGAATTGGCGGACATTGCGCAGGATTTGAGCGTTTTCGGTTTTGAAACGATCTCCGAGGAGGAATTTGGGGAGGAATTTACCCTCGATTCCGGTGAGAAAAAGCCCTACCAGCAGATCAGCCTGACGCTTCACGACAAGCAGGCGGAGCTTATCATGGCCTGCATTGATTACGTCCACAAAAACGACGAGGTAAAAGAAACCTTTGGCAATGAGAACCGCAAGGGCAACGGCGTTTACGAGGTGGTGAGGCAATGGGCCGAGCAAAGGAAATTAGTCTGAAAGTCATTCCCGGCAAGGTGGCAAACCCATTTATGCGGCGGCACCATTACAGCGGAACCGTTGTAAACAATAGCTGCCTGCACTTTGGCGTATTCTTGGACGGACGGCTCCATGGCGTAATGAGCTACGGGCCGAGCCTGAACAAATCTAAAATCCTGCCGCTGGTGGCCGGAACCGGCTGGAATGAATATCTGGAATTAAACCGGATGGCCTTTGACAGTGTCCTTCCCCGCAATTCGGAAAGCCGGGCGATTTCCATGAGCATAAAGCTCCTCAAAAAATACGCGCCCCATGTGAAGTGGATTATCAGCTTTGCGGATGCCTGCTCCTGCGGCGACGGGGCCATTTACCGGGCCAGCAATTTTATTCTGACCGGCATTAAGGAAAACGAGGCCCTTTGCCTGCTGCCAGATGGCACGAAAATCCACAAGCTGACATTGGAAGCGAACCCGCTGGCCCCGCGCAAGGAGCTGGGCGGGCGCTCTTTCTTTGATGTGACGGACGGCAACTTTAGCTGGGGCCGGTACATGGAGGCAGCAGGCGGCGTCCTGCTCTCCGGGTATCAGCTCCGCTATATTTATTTCATTGACAAGAGCAAACGTAAGAATTTGACTGTCCCGGAAATCCCCTATTCCCGCATTGACGAGCTGGGAGCCGGGATGTATAAGGGCGAAAAAATGACACTGGCCCAGCGCCATGTGGGAAAGGAGGCCGACGGATGGGCCGAGCAAAAGAGCTTGTAATGAAGGTGATCCCGGCCAAGGTGGCAACGCCGTTTATGAAGGTTCACCATTACAGCGGGAAGGTTGTCAATAACAGCACCCTGCACTTTGGCGTATTTTTAGACGGCCAGCTCCATGGCGTAATGAGCTACGGGCCGAGCCTTGACAAGTCAAAAATCATCGGGCTGGTGAAGGATACCGGCTGGAATGAATTTCTGGAACTGAACCGGATGGCCTTTGACAGCTATCTTCCGAGAAATTCAGAGAGCCGCGCGATTTCTATGAGCATTAAGCTCATAAAGAAATATGCGCCGCAGATTAAGTGGATCATCAGCTTTGCCGACGCTTGCTCCTGCGGCGATGGCACGATCTACCGGGCCAGTAATTTTGTCCTGACCGGTATCAAAGAAAATTTGAACCTTGCCGAGCTGCCGGACGGCACCCGCGTCCACAAAATGACGCTGGCGAGCAACCCGACCTCTCCCCGCAAGGAGCTGGGCGGGCTGACCTTCTTTGATGTGACCGGCGGCACCTACAACTTCAAGAAATATCTGGACTATGTGGGGGCCACGCCGATCCCCGGCTTCCAGCTCCGTTATATTTATTTCATTGACAAGAGCAAGCGGAAGGATCTGACGGTGCCGGAGCTGCCCTTCTCCAAGATCGACGAACTTGGGGCCGGGATGTATAAGGGCGAGAAGGTGTCGCGGGCAGAGCGGCACAGCAAACTTACGCCGGAGGAATGATCTCCGGCCATTATGCGCGGATAGGCTAACGGCAGACCGCCCGCCAACCGGCGGGAACTGGCGGTTCAATTCCGTACTCCGCGCTCCAAAAATAACGCCCTTGCTTTTTGACAGTGTGCAGGGTAATCTGTCCTCACATTTTGAAAGCGAGGGATTTCGATATGAGCAAAGAAACCTATTTGAAAGTCGGCGGCTATACGCCGGAAACCGAAGATACCGAGGCGGTCATAGACCGGGACTATTACCGGCAGGGCTGGATATTCAAGGACGAGGAGGCGTTCCTCCATTACCCGGATAAGGTCTGCTATGTGCCGGAGCTTTCCGACGAGGGCTATACCCGGCAGGATTTTCTGGATATGGTGGGCGGGCAGAAGGAATTTGCCCGCGAGTGCTTCTATGCGGTGGACTGGCAGCACCCGGAAACATGGATCGACGAGCAATACCGCGACAATGAATGGGAAGTCTGCCCGCGCTGCAACAAAATTTATGCCATGGCCGGGGAACCCTGCGCCTGTCCGGTATGCGGATGGCAGCCCGGCGAGTTAGGAGAAGAATATGCAGATACAGAAAGTAAACGCTGCCCGGCTGAACCCGGCGGCCTACAATCCGCGCCGTGACTTAAAGCCCGGCGACAAGGATTATGAAAAACTGAAACGCTCCATTGAGGAGTTTGGATTTGTGGAGCCGGTGGTCTGGAATGAGGCCACCGGCAATGTTGTGGGCGGCCACCAGCGGCTCAAAGTGCTGCTGGATATGGGCGAAACCGAGATTGACTGCGTTGTGGTGAATTTAGGCCCGGAACAAGAGAAGGCCCTGAACCTTGCCCTCAACCGGATACAGGGCGGCTGGGATGAAACGAAGCTGGCCGAGGTCATGGCCGATCTGGACGCTTCCGCCTTTGACGTATCTTTGACCGGTTTTGATGCCGAGGAAGTAGATGCGCTGATGAACAAATTTTATTCTGCCGAGGCGGCGGAGGATAATTTTGACCGGGAGAAAGCGGCGGCGGAAATCGAGGCCGCAGGCGGGCCTGTCACACAGCCCGGCGACCTTTGGGAGCTTGGAAACCACCGGCTGTACTGCGGCGATCCGGCGCAGGCAGAATCCTTTGATTTCCTCATGGGCGCAGAACAAGCGGCCTGTGCCATGACGGCCCCGCCTGCTATTTCCACGGCGGAATATAAAAAGGACGGCCTCGCGCCATGGCTTGACCGCATGGCGGCGGTGGTCGCCAACCTCTGCCGGTATGCGCCGGTTATCTGCTGGAATATCGACGACCTGTTTTCCACCGGCTCCCAGTATGTGGAGCCGACCGGCTTTTTCAGCATGAAGCTGTTTGCCGACTATAATTTCCGCCCGCTTTGGATTCGGGTGTGGAAGAAACAAGGGGCGCTGGCCCGCGTCGGCTCCACTCACCAAAACAGCACCAAGCCCCAGCGGCAATTTGAATATGTGGCGGCCTTCGCCGGTGAGGAGGCCGAGGAAATCAACCAGCCGGAGGTGTCTTGGGTGTCGGCCTTTGCCGCCCACAATTACCGCTTTGTGAAACGGCTCACCAAAGAGGAACGCCGCAAGTGGGGCTATGCCGGAGTTTGGGAAATGGACGCCTCGCAGACTGCGGACGGCGCGGCCCAGCTTCCGGTGGAGCTGCCATGGCGGTGTATGAAAATGCACAGCGATCCGGGGACTGTTATCCTCGATCCCTTCTGCGGCGGAGGCACGACACTCATTGCCGCCGAGCAGAGCGGGCGGCGCTGCTTTGCCATGGACAGCGACCCGGCTGCCTGCGATCTTGCCGTTATGCGCTGGGAGCAGTTTACCGGGGAGAAGGCCCGGCGCGTTAAAAAATAAGTTTGAAAATTTGCGCTTTTGAGCTTGTCTTTTCGGGTGTTCCAGAGTAATCTCCACTCACATCAAACGAAGGGAGAACAACACCATGATAAACAACCATCTCATCATCGACGCTATGGCAATGCAGCAGGTCAAGGCCCGCTACGACGAGGCAGAGAAAAACAACAATACCGAGGGCATGGAGGCCGCAAGAAAATCCTATCAGGCACTTTCCCAGCGGATCGAAAACCGGGGCGCGGGCTATGCGAAGGTATACCGGCTTTATGAGGAAGCTGTGGAGCGCGGCAACGAGCATATCGACTTGAACGAGGTTATTTGGGACAAGGATGTGGAAAGCCTGATCCAGCTCCTCCGGGAGAATGGTGTGGAGTATTTCACCTTTTCCTCCACATGGTCGAGCGCGGTGGAAATCGCATGGCTTTTCACACAGAATGGCTGTACCTTGGAGGGGCTGGTGGAAGTCAACAGCCCATACACGAATACCTTTACCGGAGAACGTGAGAAGGCCCACGGCTATCTGTTCGCCATCCACTAATTTCTATAAAGGAGGAACCAGCCGTGAAAGCCCCGGAAGAAATGACATACAAGGAAATGGAGCAAGAGATCATTGCGAACCGCTGTGAAATGCAAAAGGCTGTACTTACAAGGAAACGGGAGCTAATTCGCCGCAACCATGAGCTGATGGTAGAAATGGATTACAGGTGGAACATTGCCGAGAAAAAGAGGTAGGCGCTGTAAAATGAAAAGAGGCCCGGCCACGGGCTTTTTTTCGTTGTGAGCCTTGTCTTTTGGGGTGTTGCAGGGTAATCTGTGTCACACCAAAACTTAAGGAGGTTGATATTATGGTATTTCCAAGGAAAGAAATCGTGGAGGCGGTACGCGCCCGGTATCCGAAAGGGACGCGGGTGGAGCTGGTATCCATGGATGATCCGTACAGCAAGCTCAAACCCGGCGACCGGGGAACGGTAGATCATGTGGACGATACGGCGACGGTTCATGTAAGCTGGGACTGTGGCTCCGGCCTCGGTGTGGTCTATGGCGAGGACGAAATCCGCATCTTGGAAGGCGGTGACTTTGAATGAGTGGGATTTTCCATGAGGGCCGCTGGTATGAAAATACGGATATGGTCTGCCGCCGCTGCGGCCATCCGGTCTACAAATCTGACATATCGGAGTACAGCTACCAGTGCTTTCATTGCGACGAGGATCTGTATTCTTTTGAAGCAACGGAGCAGGACGCGCATTATCTGCCGCCGGTCATGGTGGCCCGTCCGGTGGACGGTATTACGATCAACGAGCAGCTCGAATATCTGCTGGATGATACCGGCAGGCCCCGCGTATTCCAAAACCAGCCGGAAGCCGAGGCGTTTTTGCTGGCACATGGCTTTACCGGGGAGGATTTGGAGCATTTTTATTTTGTGGAGGTGGCGGAAAATGAAGAATAAAGGTTGTGCTTTTGAGATAAAAGGCGGCGGAAGCTGCCGCTATTATACCAGCCCGGCAGTTACGGGCCTCGCGGATTTTGCGCGTTTTCTGTATGAAAACCGGGCCAGTGCAGCCGGAGTACCACTGCCTGTGCGGAAAAGGATTCCACAGGCGGAGGAAATTTCCGAGACAGCATGGCACGAAATTGCAGACGGCGACGGGGCAGGCTATTCCGGCTTTTTCATTCTGGATATACAGGAAAACCGGCTGTGGGTAAATGAGGACAGAGGCGGCGGGCTGGGCCTGTATGTTTTTCCTTTCAATGCCGTATTACAGGAAGCGGCCCTTGGCACCGCTGATCTATGGGAACGGCTACTTGCTATGTTCCCCGGTGCAAAGCTGGGCTGATATTACAAAAGAAAAAGGCTCGGAAACGGGCTTTTTTCGTCGGTGAGCCTTGTCTTTTGGGGTGTTCCAGAGTAATCTCCTGTCACATCGAAAACGAGGAGGCATTACCTATGATTGATCTGAGAAATTATAAAGACCTAATCCGCGAGCTGGTGGCAAAGGAAAATGAGAAGGATAAAAACTGGCGCTGGTCGGTGAAAAGTATTACAAAAACCCGCGTCCGTATCCGTTGGGGTTATCTGGACTACTTGGAGGAGAAAGAAAATTGCTTCATCATTGACTTGGATTCCTCCATGCCGGATATGGAGTGGCTCCATGCACGAAGGCCGGACGGTGAGATTATGGAGTGCTACATGGTGGTGGAGGGCAAGCCTAATCCACAGGTTGGCGCAGAGCAGACAATCCAGAGCGGCCTGCGGGACGCGGTTTGGGAAATCGCTTATATTGCCCATTCCCGCTATTAAAATAAAAAGAAAAGCCTGAATTTCCGGGCTTTTTTTGTTGTGAAGCCTTGTCTTTTTGGGTGTTCCAGAGTAATCTCTGTCCACATCAAACGAAGGAGGTTTCACCATGAAACAGACAAACGAAATGAAGCAGGCGGCCTTTGAGAAGCTCATGCAGGAAAATGGATTTGAGCGCACCGGAGCGACTGCCTACGACGGGACGGAGCTTTTTGGACGCACCTTCAAGCAGCAATATGAGCTTGCTTTCTATGGGAAATCGGAAAGCACCCTGCGGATTGAAGCGCGTATCTCTTACGGCTATCCGATCATTTACATTTACGAGAACGGGCGGCATACCAGCACCCGCGACTATTCCAGCCCGAAGCGGGCCATGAACGCAATCAAAGAAATTATCCGGTGCGCCGGGTATGCCATGTAAGGAGGGACGATCATGAGTGACTTCCGAGAAGAATACGAGAAGAAATACGGCCCCATGCGGGCCGCCAGAAAGGAAATAGCCCCGGCACTTTACGAAACGCTGGTGCAACTTTGCCAGCGCAACTGCTGGATCAAAAAGCATGGCCTCGCTTTTATGGATGATCCCTGTCTGGAATTGGACAGCCCCTATACCTTCTATGAGTATGAGGACATTTCCATGTTGAAGTTATTTTTTGAACATGGGAATTGGAGCATCCGGCAGGGTGTGGTTTACCGGGATTTGTTCTTTTGCAATCAAGTCAACGGCGGCGACGAATGGTGGACGTGCCGGTACGACCATGAGGCCGGGGCGTATTTCCCCTTTGAAAGTGTCAAAATGAAGCCGATCATTCAGAAAGGTGAATTTGAAACCCTGCTGGCGGATATGCTGGCGGCCACGGTGGAGCAATGCAAACATCTGGATTATGCGGGAAGGAGTAAAGCACATGAATGATATATTTACAAGCTGGCTTGCTTCCGGTGATATAGAGCAATGCTGCTTTCAAGAAAAGGGCGATACCTATATTATGATTCGGGTGGAGAAAGCCCCGGATTTTGAATACCTGTTCTGCCAGCAGCAGGACAACGGAAAAGGGGTAACGAGGAACAGCTCTTTTAAGTATGCCGGAATCTATTGCAGGAAGGACGGCCTGCTCTATGACATGCAGTATCCGTTCACCGATGTGGCGGAAAGCCGTGAGGAACTGCGGAGCCGCTCAGAAGAGGCGCTTTGGAGGCAGCTAAGGGCGGATGTTCGGAAAAAGGTGGAGGAAGCTATCGGCAATGACCGGCGCAACCTTACCATTACGAAGATAACGGATTTTGACCTTTTGAGCAAGCTGGACTATGCTCTTAAATATTCTGCCAAGGAACAAGCCCGGAAGCGTTTTCTGGATACGGTAGACTTTGAGCCTCCGGTATTCCAGTGCCATTATGACCCGGATCGCTGGACGGAGGATATGCTGCTTTCCTGCATTTCTGACCCGGAGGGCTATGCGGACAAGGAGGCGGCAGATTATATCGCGGCCAATCAGGATGATATGCTCTTTGATTTCCTCTATCATGACGCTGTTGTGCGGGAGTATGAGGCCATTCTGGCGGATACGGGGAACCCGGTGCATATTGTCAAGAAAATTATGGAGGCCATGCGGACAACCTCGGCAAAAACCGTTATGGTTACGGTTTGCAAAGAAGGCACAGAATTTACCTTCAAAATGGAGGCGGCGGAACTGCGGAGGGATTGTACGTCCAATTATCACGCTTGGAATATCGTCGCGGCAGACCGGAGAAAGTTTGAGGCCATGTTCGGCAGCCATACAGACTTTTATCCGCAGGAAATCATCCGCATTACCTACGCCAGAAATGTCTTGTATGAGGCCGGGAGCTAACCCCGGCAACGAAAACTTAAAAATTATCTTCAAGGGGCTTTCCTTCGGGAAGGTTCCTTTTTTCGTGCCATTTTCGCGGAAAGGAGGCGTTTGCCATTGCGAAAATTAAAGACCTACCAGCCCACCCGGTTCATGGCCGACGGTTCCCATTACAACGAGGAGCTGGCCGAGCTGGCGGTGGCCTTTATCGGCTGCCTGAAACATACCAAGGGTGAGTGGTACGGGCAGAACTTTGAACTGATCGACTGGCAGGAGCAGATCGTCCGCGACCTGTTCGGCATTGTAAAGCCCAACGGATACCGCCAGTTTAATACCGCCTATGTGGAGATTGCCAAGAAGCAGGGAAAATCGGAGCTGGCCGCTGCGGTGGCTCTTCTGCTCACCTGCGGCGACATGGAGTACGGCGGCGAGGTTTACGGGTGTGCCTCTGACCGGCAGCAGGCTTCCATCGTTTTTGACGTGGCCTGCGGCATGGTGGAGCAATGCCCGGCGCTCAAATCCCGCATTAAGCCGGTGCTTTCGCAAAAGCGGCTGATCTACAAACCGCTGGGGAGTTTCTACCAAGTCTTGTCGGCGGAGGCATACACCAAGCATGGCCTCAATGTCCATGCTGTGGTATTCGACGAGCTTCATGCGCAGCCCAACCGGCAGCTCTATGATGTGATGACCCACGGCTCCGGCGACGCCAGAAAGCAGCCCTTGTACTTCCTCATTACGACGGCAGGCAATGATACCAACTCGATCTGCTATGAGGTACACCAAAAGGCGCGGGATATTCTGGACGGGCGCAAGGTTGATCCTACCTTTTACCCGGTGATTTACGGCGCGGAGGAGGCGGACGATTGGACTTCCCACGAGGTATGGGCCAAGGCCAACCCGTCCCTTGGAATTACCGTGGACGTGGAAAAGCTGGAAGCGGCCTGCGAGAGCGCAAAGCAGAACCCGGCGGAAGAAAACCTGTTCCGGCAGCTCCGCCTCTGCCAGTGGGTGAAGCAGGCTGTCCGGTGGATGCCCATGGAAAAGTGGGACAAATGCGCCTTTGCGGTGAACCCGGAGGCCCTCCGGGGCCGGGCCTGCTATGGCGGCCTCGACCTTTCCTCCACCACGGATATTACGGCCTTTGTGCTGGTATTCCCGCCGGATGGGCCGGACGATAAATACACGATTCTGCCATTTTTCTGGATACCGGAGGAGAACATGGAGCTTCGGGTACGCCGGGATCATGTTCCCTATGACGTGTGGGAAAAGCAAGGGTACTTGAAAACCACCGAGGGCAACGTGGTTCATTATGGCTATATTGAATCCTTCATTGAGGAGCTGGGGACGAAGTACAACATTCTGGAAATTGCCTTTGACCGCTGGGGCGCGGCACAGATGGTGCAGAACTTGGAGGGCCTCGGCTTTACGGTGGTTCCCTTCGGGCAGGGCTTCAAAGACATGAGCCCGCCCACAAAGGAGCTGATGCGCCTGACCTTGGATGAACAGATCGCCCATGGCGGCCACCCGGTACTGCGCTGGATGATGGACAACATCCATGTGCGCACCGATCCGGCAGGCAATCTAAAACCGGATAAGGAAAAATCCACAGAGAAAATAGACGGCGCGGTGGCGGCCATCATGGCCCTTGACCGCGCGATCCGGGGCGGCGGCATGACCGGCGCTTCTATTTATGATGAAAGGGGGCTTTTGCTACTATGAGCATTTTTACACGAATGTTCTCCGCGCGGGATAAGCCGGAGGAGGTGCGACGGGCAAAGGATACACTGGGCGGCAGCCGGTTTTCCTTCTTCTTCGGCAGCTCCACCAGCGGCAAGCCGGTGAATGAGCGCACTGCAATGCAAATGACGGCGGTGTATTCCTGCGTCCGTATTCTCTCCGAGGCGGTGGCGGGGCTTCCGCTCCATGTGTACCGCTATGGGGAAAACGGAAGCAAGGAAAAGGCGCTGGATCATCCGCTCTATCTGCTTTTACATGACGAACCCAACCCGGAAATGACCTCGTTCAATTTCCGGGAGACGCTCATGGGCCACCTGCTTTTGTATGGCAACGCCTACGCGCAGATCATCCGAAACGGCAAGGGCGAGGTGATCGGCCTCTATCCCTTAATGCCTTCCAAAATGACGGTTGACCGGGATAGCCGGGGCCAGCTCTATTACCTGTACTCGCGGGGGACGGACGATTCCCCCACCGGGGAGGAAAACGGCCAGATTTATCTGCCGCCGGAGCAGGTGCTGCATATCCCCGGTCTTGGCTATGACGGGATCGAGGGCTATTCGCCCCTCGCCATGGCGAAAAATGCGGTGGGGCTTGCCATTGCCACGGAGGAATATGGGGCGAAGTTTTTCGCCAACGATGCCGCGCCCGGCGGTGTGCTGGAACATCCCGGCGTCCTCAAAAACCCGGATAAGGTGCGGGAAAGCTGGAACAAGCTGTTTCGCGGCAGCGCAAATTCCCACCAGATCGCAGTACTGGAGGAGGGCCTTAAATATCAGCCCATCGGGATTTCCCCGGAGCAGGCGCAATTCCTCGAAACAAGGAAATTCCAGATCAACGAGATTGCCCGTATTTTCCGGGTGCCGCCCCACATGGTCGGGGATTTGGAGAAATCCAGCTTTAGTAACATTGAGCAGCAGTCTTTGGAGTTTGTCAAGTACACCTTGGAGCCGTGGCTCATGCGCTGGGAGCAGAGTATGTCCCGCCGCCTGTTTACCGACAGCGAGAAAAAGGAGTATTTCATCCGCTTCAATGTGGAGGGCCTGCTGCGGGGCGATTATCAGAGCCGCATGAACGGTTATGCGGTGGCCCGGCAAAATGGCTGGATGAGCGCCAACGACATAAGGGAACTGGAAAACCTTGACCGTATCCCGGCAGAGGAAGGCGGCGACTTATATCTGGTAAATGGCTCCATGACGAAGCTCAGGGACGCTGGGGCCTTTGCAAATCAAACAGAAACGGAGGTACAGACAAGTGAATAAATTCTGGAACTGGGTGCGGAACTCGGACGAGAGCCGTACCCTTTACCTGAACGGCACCATTGCTGAGGAGAGCTGGTTTGACGATGATGTAACGCCAGCGGCCTTCAAGGCGGAGCTGCTGTCCGGGGAGGGCGACATTACCGTCTGGATCAATTCGCCGGGCGGCGATTGTGTGGCCGCCTCTCAGATTTACAGTATGCTCATGGATTACAAGGGCGCGGTGACGGTAAAGATCGACGGCATTGCCGCCAGCGCGGCCAGTGTGATTGCCATGGCTGGCACCACCGTCCTTATGGCTCCCACGGCCTTAATGATGGTGCATAACCCGCTGACTGTGGCGATTGGCGATTCCGAGGAAATGAAGAAGGCCATTGCCATGCTGGATGAAGTAAAGGAGTCAATCATCAATGCCTACGAAATCAAAACGGGGCTGTCGAGGGCGAGGCTCTCACACCTCATGGATGCGGAAACATGGTTATCCGCCCACAAAGCAGTGGAGCTTAAATTTGCCGACGGCCTGCTGTTCGCCTCGCAGGAAGATACCCCGCCCGAACCGGAGAGCTTCGCGTTCTCGCGCCGGGCGGTGACAAACAGCCTGCTTTCTAAATTGCCCCATACAACCGAACAAAAACAACCTGCCGGGCCGCTGTATCAGCGGCTTAATTTATTGAAATTTTAAGGAGGATTTGACTATGAACAAGATTTTGGAACTGCGTGAGAAACGTGCAAAGGCGTGGGAGGCTGCCAAGGCTTTCCTCGATTCCAAGCGCGGGGCCAACGGCCTTTTGTCCGCCGAGGATGTGGCGGCCTATGACAAGATGGAGGCCGATGTGGTAAACCTCGGCAAAGAGATCGACCGTCTGGAACGGCAGGCCGCTCTGGACGCGGAGCTTTCTAAGCCGGTCAATACCCCGATCACCGGCAAGCCCGCCGCGCCCACCGGAGAGGAAAAGACGGGCCGCGCCTCTGCGGAATACCGGAAATCCTTCTGGAACGCCATGCGGAGCAAAATGCCCGGCCACGAGATTTTGAACGCCCTGCAGGTGGGTACGGATTCCGAGGGCGGCTACCTTGTGCCGGATGAATTTGAGCATACGCTCATTGAGGCATTGGAGGAGCAGAACATTTTCCGTACTCTGGCCCATGTGATCCAGACCAGCTCCGGCGACCGGAAAATTCCGGTGGTGGCCTCCAAGGGGACGGCCTCTTGGGTGGACGAGGAGGGTGCGATTCCCGAAAGCGACGACGCATTTTCTCAGGTATCCATCGGGGCTTACAAGCTCGGCACCATGATTAAGGTTTCCGAGGAGCTGATTAACGACAGCGTATTTGATCTGGAAGCCTACATTGCCCGTGAGTTTGCCCGCCGGATCGGTAATAAGGAGGAGGAAGCCTTCTTTACCGGCGACGGCACCGGCAAGCCGCTGGGTGTGCTGGCGGCAACCGGCGGCGCGGAAATTGGCGTGACCGCTGCTTCGGCCACGGCCTTTACTGCGGATGAAATCTTTGACCTGTTTTACTCTCTGAAAGCGCCTTACCGGAAAAATGCGGTCTTTGTCATGAACGATGCCTCGGTGAAGGCCCTTAGAAAGCTCAAAGACAGCAACGGCCAGTACCTGTGGCAGCCTTCCCTGACCGCCGCGACCCCGGACACCCTCATGGGCCGCCCGGTCTATACCTCTGCCTTCATGCCCGCGCTGGCGGCAGGCGCAAAGGCCGTCCTGTTTGGCGACCTCTCTTATTACTGGGTAGCTGACCGGCAGGGCCGCTCCTTCCGCCGCCTTGGTGAGCTGTTTGCGCCCACCGGGCAGGTGGGCTTCCTCGCCACCCAGCGGGTGGACGGCAAGCTCATTTTGCCGGAGGCGGTGAAGGTATTGCAGATGAAGGCCGGAACTGGCAGCAACTAAGGAACTGGAACCACGCCGCCCTCCTCCTTTGGGGAAGGCGGCGGTTTCTCTTAAATGCGAGGTGATGGGATGATTGTAACACTGGATGAAGCAAAGGAATACCTGCGGGTGGAGTATGCGGACGAGGATGCCCTGCTGGGCGGCCTGTTGAAAGCAGCCCATCAGATCTGCATGGATGTGGCCCGCATTACGGACGAGGCAGATTTTGGGGCGGATATGGAGCAGGCCAAGGCGGCGGTCATGTATACGGTTGCTTATCTGTACGAACATCGGGAGGAAGCCGACCACCATGAGCTGATGCTGACCTTACGCTCCCTGTTGTTTGGCATTCGGCAGGAGGGGTTCTGATGGATATAGCGGCGCTGAATGTCAAAATTATGTTTCAAAAAAATGAGACGGTTGTGGACAGCATTGGAAACCACAAGGCGGTATGGAGCGACTATTTTTCCTGCCATGCCACAGTAAGCGGCGAAGGCGGCGCAGAGGCCGCTGTGGCCGGACAGATTGTGGAAAATGCAGACATTGCCTTTACCGTCCGTTTCTGTAAGGCGGTCAATGCCGTAACGCCCACCGGATACCGGATTCTGTTCCAAGGGGAGCTTTACAACATCCTCGCCATCGACCATCTTGGCTTTAAGAGGAACGCTCTGAAATTCAAGTGTGAGAAAGTGAGGCGGTAGATATGGCGCGGAAAGTATCTGTGGGCGGTCTGGCCTCCGCCATTATGGAGGAGTTGGAGGAATATGCCGACCTTGCCTCCGATGGCGTCAAGCAGGCCGTAAAAAATGCGGGAACCACTGTCCGCAAGGAAATCCAGCAGACGGCCCCGCGAAAGACCGGGGCCTATGCAAAAAGCTGGGCGGTAAAGAATACGAAGGAAAACGCCCGCGCACTGGAAGTGACGGTCTATTCCCGAAACCGCTACTATCTGGCCCACCTCTTGGAATTTGGGCACGCCAAGCGCGGCGGTGGCCGCGTTTCCGGCAAGGCCCACATTGCCCCGGCAGAGGAAGCCGGGATCAAGCAGCTTGAAGCTGAGATTGAGAGGTGCCTGCATGGATAGACTGCTGGAAATGCTGCGAAAGATGCAGATTCCCTTTGCCTACGATCATTTTGCAGAGGGCGAGGCCCCGCAGCCTCCGTTTCTCTGCTATCTGCTCCCCGGCAGCAACAATTTCTCTGCGGACGGTACGGCCTATTTCAAGGTGAACGAAGTCCGCATAGAGCTGTACACCGACGAAAAGGATCTGTCGGCGGAACAGGCTGTGGAGGCGGTGCTGGATCAGTACGGCCTGTTTTACGATAAAACCGAAACATGGATTGAGAGCGAGAAGCTCTATGAAGTCCTGTACTTTTTTGAATTGGAGGCGTAACGACCATGGGAAATAAAGTCAAATACAACTTAAAAAATGTCCATGCGGCAAAGCTCACGGAAACCGTGACGGACGGCGTATCGACCTTTACTTATGCCAAGCCGCAGGCCATTCCCGGCGCGGTGAGTATCAGTTTGGACGCGGAGGGCGAATCCAGCCCCTTCTATGCGGACGGCATTGTGTACTTCCGCTCCGTAACGAACAACGGATACAGCGGCGATTTGGAGATCGCGCTGATCCCGGAGTGGTTCCGCACAGAAATCCTCCGGGAGCAGTTGGACGCAAAAGGCGTTCTGGTGGAGAACAACGACAATGCAGAGAGCGTGAAGTTTGCCCTGCTCTTTGAGTTTGACGGGGATGTGCGGGCCATCCGCCACGTCCTGTATAATTGCAGCGCCTCCCGTCCGTCCATTGAGTCGGAAACCAAGGAGGATACCATTGAACCGGGTACGGAAACCCTGTCCATTACGGCAGACCCCCGCGCGGACGGGCTGGTAAAGGCCCGCACCGGGGATACCACGGATGCGGCGGCGTATGCAGGCTGGTATAACAACGTCTATATCCCTGCTGAGCAGGAAACCGAGTAAAGGAGGCGGGCGGAAATGATAAAACGGGAAATTGAGGTCTGCGGGAAGCTGGTGCCGTTTCGTTCTTCGGCCACCATCCCGCGCCTGTACCGGGCAAAGTTTAAGCGGGATATTTTCAAAGACCTCTCCAAGCTGGAAAAATCCTATAAGGATAATTCCACGGAGGGCGCGGCCTTCCAGATCGAGGATTTGGAGATATTTGAAAATGTCGCTTACATCATGGCTTTTCATGCGGACAATTCCATTCCCGGCACCATTGAGGAGTGGCTGGATCAGTTTGAAATGTTCTCGATTTATGAGATCATGCCGCAGCTTTTGGAGCTGTGGGGGGATAACGTGATGGCCGAGGTGCAGGCAAAAAAAGGATTGGCAGAAGTGAGCGGGAAATGACCACGCCCCTGTTCCTTCTGCGTTGTGTGGAGCTTGGGATTTCCATTCACGACCTCGACCTGCTCACCATTGGGCTGGTGGTGGATATGTGGACGGAAAAGGCCAACGATGGCGTGAAATATAAGAAAATCGCAACACAAGAGGATTTCGATAAATTTTAACTTGGGGCGCATCCGGTGACGGGTGCGCTCCTTTTATGGCCGGGGAGGTGAGTTTTTGGCAAATCGGATCAAGGGCATTACCGTGGAGATCGGCGGCGATACCACGGGGCTTGACAAGGCACTAAAGGGTGTCAATTCTTCCATCAGTAAAACACAGTCTGCGCTCAATGATGTAAACCGGCTGCTGAAGCTCGACCCGACCAATACGGTCTTGGTGGCGCAGAAGCAGGAGCTTTTGACGCAGGCCATCAGCCAGACAGAGGAAAAGCTCTCCGCATTGGAAGCCGCACAGGAGCAGGTGGCGGCGGCCTTCCAGCGGGGCGATATTGGCGTTGACAAGTATCAGGCGTTTCAGCGGGAAATCGAGGAAACCCGCGGCAAGCTGAACAAATATAAAAGCGACCTGTCCGGCCTGCAAACCGAGCAGGACAGCTTATCCACCAATACGGCCCGGCTGGAAAAGCTGTTTGCCGCGACGGGAACCGAGGTGGACGATTACGCGGACATCCTTGGGAGCCAGTTGGTATCCGCCATTAAAAACGGTACGGCCTCCTCCGACCAGCTCAAAGCGGCGATTGAAAAAATCGGGAAAGCGGCCACCGGAGGGAAAGCGGACGTAAGGCAGCTTACGGATGCGCTGGATACGGTGGACGACGGCGAGGCCCTGCAAAATCTCATTGAGGAATTGAACCGGGCCGGGGATGCCGCCGAGGATACGGCAGAGGACATTTCCGATATTGCGGAGGCAACCAAGGGCGCGGCCATCATCGAGGCCGTCGACCAGCTCTCCGCTGTCGGGGACAAGATACAGGATATTGGAGAAAAAGCATATACGGCCTTTTCCGATACGGAAAGCGCCGTAACCAAGGTCAACGCTTACTTTGGCGAAACCGGGAAGGCGGCGGAGCAGTCTGCAAAGGTCATTCAATCTGTATACGAAGCTGGCGTTGGCGAGAGCATGGACAGCGTGGCCGACGCGGTTCTCATGGTAAAGAAAAACCTCGGTGATTTGAGCGATACGGATTTGACGAACCTCACCCAGCAGGCCATCACCTTGGAGGAGCTTTACGGCATCGACATGAATGAAACCCTCCGGGGTGTCAATTCCCTCATGCAGCAGTACGGCCTGACGGCGCAGGAGGCCATGGACTACATCGTCAAGGGGACGCAGAACGGCCTTGATAAAACCAATGAGCTGGGGGATAACCTCAGCGAATACGCGGGCAAGTTTGCGCAGGCCGGTTACTCTGCCTCAGAGTATTTCCAGCTCCTCGATAACGGCTTGAAGAATGGCGCTTACAATCTGGATAAGGTCAACGATGCCATTAACGAAGTCACCACCCGCTTGGTGGACGGCACCATTGGCGATTCCATCGGCTCCTTCTCCACCAAAACGCAGGAACTGTTCACCTCATGGCAGAACGGCGGCGCAACGCAGAAGGAAGTCATTGATTCCATTGTGGCGGACATTGGAAACTGCACCAACCAGCAGGAGGCGTTAAACCTCGCGGCGCTGGCCTTCGGAACCATGGCCGAGGACGGGAACCTGAAATTCATTACGTCCCTGACCTCCGTGGGCAGTATCTATGACAGCGTCAAAGGCTCCGCGCAGGGGATGTTTGACGCGACCACAACGCCCATGCAGGAAATGGAGGCCAACACAAGAAAATTGCAGCAGGCGCTGGTTCCCCTTGGGGAGAAGCTGGCGGAGCTGGCAAACGCGATCCTGCCGCCCTTGGTGGCGGTGGTTTCGGCCATCAGCGGCTGGTTTGAAAAGCTGCCCGGCCCGGTACAGAATTTTGTCCTTATCTTGGGGGCGCTTCTTGTGGCCTTCACTACGCTTACGCCGGTCATCGCGGCCATGTCGGTGGCGGTTGGGGCGCTGAATATCTCCCTGCTCCCGATCATTGGCATTATTGCCGCCGTGGCCGCCGCCATTGCCGGGATCATCGCCATTGTGCAGAACTGGGGCGCAATTACGGAGTGGTTCGGGAACCTGTGGGCAACGGTCTGCAACGGGATCGGCCAGATGGTCGAATCGTTGAAGCGATGGTTTTCCGGCCTGTGGACGCACCTGCAAGGAGTGTGGGACGGGATCTGCAACGTGGTGCAGACGGCGGTTATGCTGCTGGGCTCCATTTTGCAGGCGGCCTTTGACATTATCACCCTGCCCTTCCGCCTGACCTGGGAGAACTGCAAGGAAGCGGTGACGGCGGCATGGAACAGCATCAAATCGGTGGTATCTTCCGCCATCAACGCGGTTTCCGGTGTGATTTCTTCCGTTATGAATACCATACGGACGGTGATGTCTACGGTCTGGACGGCCATCAGCACCACCGTATCGAACGCAGTCAATGGCATCAAAAATGTGGTGACTACGGTATTCAATGCCATTAAGTCGGTGGCCTCCTCGATATGGAACAGCATTAAATCGGTGATCGGCTCCGTGGTGGATGGAATCAAAAGTAAGGTTTCTTCCGTATTCAATGGGCTGAAAAGTACGGTAAGCTCCATCTTCAACGGGATCAAATCGGTGGCAACCTCTGTCTGGAACGGGGTTAAGAGCGCCATCACCACGCCGGTGGAAGCGGCGAAAAATACGGTCAAGGGGGCGCTGGATAAAATCAGCAGCTTCTTTTCCGGCTGTAAGCTGCAGCTCCCGCATATCAAGCTGCCGCACTTTAAGATTTCCGGCAGCCTGTCCATTTCTCCGCCCAGCGTCCCGCACCTGTCCATTGACTGGTACAAGGAGGGCGGCATCATGGCCCGGCCTACGGTCTTTGGCATGAACGGCAGCTCTTTAATGGCAGGCGGCGAGGCCGGACAGGAAGCCATTCTGCCGCTGGCCGGATTTTATAAAAATCTGGAAGCCATTCTGTCGGATCGTCTGGATATGTCCGGCATGGAGAAGTATCTGGCGGTCATTGCCGCCAACAGCAGCAAGGGCATTTATCTGGAAGACGGCACCTTGGTGGGCCATCTGCTCCCGGCCATTGACGGCGGGCTTGGAAAAACACAAAAACTGCAAAGGAGGCTGAGTCTATGAGGCCAGATGTAACCATTGGCGGCGTATCCATGGCCAGCCTCGGCTGGCTGCGGGAAAGCGTCAATTTCCCCACGCCCCAGTCACAGACGGATACCCTTGTGGTTCCGGGGCGCAATTCTCCCATCCGGTACACGCAGGCGCTGGGCCGCGTATCCTACCAGCCCCGGAACTTTGAAATCCTGCTGTCCATGCTGGGGAGCCGGGCCGCTTTCAACGAAAAGGTAAGCGAGGCGGCCAACCGGTTCGCCGGGCAGCTCGTCCCGGTGATATGCAGCGAGGAGCCGGGGCTTTATGCCCTCGGCACGTTGGAACTAGCTCCGACGTATGAGCCGCTGACGGGCAAAGGGCAGCTTACCCTATCCTGCTCGGATGGGGATGCTTACCGTTACCATGTGCAGGAAACGGTGGTAACGGTCACAGGTGGCGGCACCGTCATTCTGGACAACGACTATATGCCCGTTGTGCCTGTGGTGACTGTGACCGCAGAAACGGCACTAAGCTGGCAGGTTGGCGGGGATGCTTTTCAGAAATCGGTAAGCGCTGGCACTTGGGAATTTCCCGAGCTGGAATTGCAGGCCGGGAGGAATACCCTGTCGGTGGCGGGAACCGGGACAGTGACATTCCGATACCGGGAGGGCCGCCTATGAGATTGTTCCGTATCTATGTGGACGGCGCATTGTTTTACCATCCCCATTTATCCAAGCTGGCGGTGACGAAAGCAGAGGTCAAGGAAGATGCGGAGAATATTGACAGCCTGACGCTTTCCGCGCCATACAACCACCCGTATCTTGCCGCGATCCGGCCCATGGCCTCGGCGATTGTCTGCAAGAAAGGCAATCAGACGGTATTCGAGGGCCGGGCCTTGGATGATGGCAGCGATTTCTATAACACCCATACTTGGACGTGCGAATCGGCGCTGGCATATTTGAAGGATACCATTCAGCCGCCCTATGACTACAAGGGCAGCCTGCGGGGCCTGCTGGAATACTTTGTGGCGGAGCATAACAAGGCGGTGGAGGAGCAAAAGCAGTTTTCCGTCGGCATGGTCACGGTGACGGATGAAAATGATTATATCGCGTATAGCTGCTCGGATTTCTCCGTCACCATGGACGCGATCCGGGAAAAGCTCATAGACACCCACGGCGGGTATCTGCGCCTCCGGTACACCGAAACGGGAAAGGTATTAGACTACCTTTCGGATTTCAGCGAGGCCTCCTTCCAGCGGGTGGAGTTTGGGAAAAACCTCACGGACGTAACCATCAACCGGGATCACACCCAGCGGGTAACGGCCCTCATTCCTTTCGGGGCCAAGATTACGGAAACGGACGCGGAGGGAAATGAAACCGAAACCGGCGGGCGCGTCACCATTGAAGCCGTCAACGATGGGAAGAACTATGTGTATGACGAAAAGGCGGTGGAGGAAATCGGCTGGATATGGGCCACGGAGGTTTGGGAGGATGTGACCCTCGCCTCCAACCTCCTGCGCAAAGCGACGGCCCGGCTGGCGGAGCTGTCCCAAGGGATTACCAGTATTGAGCTGACGATTGTGGATGAATCCGACACCGGGGCGGATGTGGGGGACATCCATGCGCGGCAGTATGTGTATTGTTCCTCGCCGCCCCATGGCATTGACGGGCGGTATCTGTGTATCAGCAAGACCAAGGATTACTTAAACCCTGCGGGAAATACCATCACCGTCGGGGCCAGCGGCGTGACGCTGACCTCCCTATCCGCGAAACAGAACAACAGCCTCAGTACGCTGGAACAGGACATTCTCGGCCAGACCAGCAAAATCGAGGATATTTCCGGCAAGGTGGACGAGATCAGCGGGGCGAAAATGTACCGGATCGAACTGCTGGTGGAAGGCGCCAGCATTTTCCGGGACAAGGGCCAGCAAAGTATCCTGCGCTGTAAGGTGTATTCATGGGACAAAGACATTACGGACACGCTGGAACCCGCCGTATTTTTCTGGCACCGGAAATCCGGCAATGCGGAAGCAGATGCAGACTGGGACGGCCTGCACCAAGGAATGAAAACCGTTACCGTATCAACCGAGGACGTACTGGACAATGCGTCCTTTTATTGTGAAGTTATCTTTTAAGTTTTGAAGGAGGAAACGCTATGCCTACCATTTTAACATCCAGCCAGCAGACCTTTGTGGACATTACCGACCAAAGGAAGCTGTCGGCCTACATTACGTCCAACCTGCCGAAGACGCAGAGCGAAGACCCCAACGCCCTGCCCCACGCCTATGCGCCGAGCTGGGCCACCTCCCATCTGGTGCTGACCCCGGTGATTTTCTTGGATCAGAGTAACGTGGCCTTGGACGCTTCCGGGCTGACGATCTCATGGAAGCGCAAGGACGGCACCGGCGCGGAAACGGCCCTGTCCGCCGGGGAGGCGGTATCCGGCGGCATTTTGACCGTAAGCCAGAACAAGCTGGCCGACTCGGCCTCCGGTATGATTACTTATATCTGCTATATCAGCTATTACGATTCGGAAACCAAGAACACCGTCAATATCTCCTCGGACATTACCTATACGCTGGTAAAGAACGCGGAAAATGCCCGGCTTGCCTATGTGACGGCGGACACCTATGTATTTAAGTACAATACCAGCTCCGCGCTGGTGGGTGCGGCGCAGGCCACCCTTTCCGCGCAGGTGCAGGGTGTTTCGGTAAGCAAGTGGCAGTATCTGAACAGCTCCGGCGTATGGACGGATTATCCGACCACTTCGGATAACACCAGCATCACCGGCGGCACCTTGGTGGTAAAGCCTGCCCATGCGGTCTTTTTCAATAACGTGGCGCAGATCCGGCTGGTAACGGATGACCCGGATGTATTTGACACCGTAAGCATTACCAAGATGTATGACGGCGAAAAGGGCGAAGCGGGCCAGTCCGGCTCCGGCGGCCTGTCGGTGATCCTTGGGAACGAGGCGCAGAACATTGCCTGCACCAGCGGCGGCCTCGTCCAGTCTGCGGTGGAGGTGACGATCCCCTTCACCGGGTATGTGGGGATTACGCAGACCGCCTGCACCTGCGAGGTGGGTGCGCTGCCTTCGGGTGTGACAGTAAAATCCAATACTGCCGCCACCGCCTCGGCCTCCGGCGCGGTAGTGCTGGCCTTTGCCTCCGGCGCGACCCTTGGAGGCGCTTCGGTGCTGACGGGAACCATTGACCTCACCTTTACGGTATCCGGGAAAACGGTGTTGAAGAAATTCGGCTGGACAAAATCCATCCGGGGCAGCGAGGGCGCAAGCGCGGTGGTCTTTTCCATTTATGCGCCGGAGGGAACGGTAGTCCTAAACCAGTCCGGCTCCCTGACCTTGGCGACCTCGGCATACAGCGGCGCGACGGCCATTACCACAGGGGCCACCTATCAATGGGCCAAGTACACGGCGGGCAAATGGGAAGACATCAGCGGGGCGACTTCCTCGACGCTGACGGTATCCGGGGCGGACATTGTGAATATCCAGTCTTACCGCTGCACCATGAGCTACGGCGGGAAATCCTATGTGGATGTGATTACCGTGGAGGACAAATCCGACCCGTATGTATCGGAAATGCTCTCCATTGGCGGGTTTACCGTAAAAAACAACTTGGGCGGCCTTGTGCCCTATGTCATTGTCCGCACCAACCAAAAGGAAGTTGACCCGCTCCTCGGAACCATCAGCGAAACGGCCCCGTCCAGCCTGGCAAACGGGACGTTTTGGTACAAGGTAGACCATGCGGCCAAGGCCGTTACCTTAATGAAGTACAACGGCACCGATTGGGCCGCCGCAACGGAAACGCAGAGCCTGACCTATACATGGTATAAGCAGGACAAGGACGGGAAGGCCGTCGCTTTTGATAAGACCGGCAAGGTGATCTATCTGTCGGCGGAGGATATTGACAGCATCGCCACCCTGCAATGTGACGTTTCCAACGGTTAGGGGGTGGCGCAATGGCCCTACTGACCTCCTGCCAGAATACCTTTCAGAATGTGCAGGGCTATGAGGACGCGGTGGAGGATTTGGAGGCATTGAAGGTCAATGTGCGGGAGTGCTATTCCGAGATCACAAAGACCTCGGAGCAAATCCAAAGCTCCGTCCGGGAAACGTATTTGTCCAAATCCGAGCTGGAAACCATTCAGCAGGATTTTCAGGCCAGCATTACACAGAACAGCAGTGAAATCCGCATGGATTTTACGGCGATCACAAACGAGATCATCAACAATGTATCGGCCAATCAGACGCTCTTGGAGGAGTATATCCGCTTCAAAGGGGCACTCATTGAGCTTGGCAAGGTGGGAAATGCGTTCACAGCAGAGCTTTCCAACGAGGAGCTGGCCTTCAAGGAGAACGGCCAGCGCATTGCCTACATTTCCAATCAGATACTGGTGATTACCAACGCGGAAATCCGAAACAAGCTGTCCCTCGGCAATGAAAGCCGGGGCTGGTTTGATTTTATCCCGCGTGAAACCGGGAACCTGTCCATCAAGTGGCGCGGCCCGGTAAGCTAAACGGAAGGAGGGAGAACCCATGGCATCCAGCGGCAGCTTTTCCGGCTCGATCCACAGCGGCCATTATGTGCTGCGGGTGGACTGGACGCAGGCCAAGAATGTGTCTGCAAATACGAGTACCATCACAGCAAATGTATATCTGGTGAATGATTGGAGCCTGAGCATCAGCGGGCGATCCGACAATTCCATTACCATTGACGGGACGGCGCAGACCTTTTCCTCGCCTTCCATTGGAAGCACCGGCACCCACCTTTTGGGTACGGTGTCGCAGACGGTAAGCCATGCCAGCGATGGAAGTAAGTCGCTGACGATTTCCGCTGTGTTCAATATCCGGGCCACACTCAGCGGCACTTACTATGGTTCCATTACGGCCAGCGCCACCATTACGCTGGATTCTATCCCGAGGGCCTCCTCGGTATCTGCCGCCAACGCCACCATGGGATCGGCCACCAGTATTTCCATCAGCCGTGCATCTTCCGCCTTTACCCATACGCTGACATACACCTTCGGAAGCGCCACGGGTACGATTGTCACAAAGACCACCGCCACTTCTGTATCATGGACGCCGCCAGTATCGCTGGCAAGCCAGATCCCCAAGGCGGTAACGGGAACCTGCACGATCACCTGTACCACCTATAACGGCAGCACGAATATCGGCTCCAAGACCTGCACCCTGACGCTGACGGTTCCGGCCTCGGTAAAGCCTACCATTACCAGCCTGACGGCGGCGCGGGTGGATGGGGATGTGCCAAGTAGCTGGGGGATTTATGTGCAGACAAAATCCAAGGCGACCCTTACCATCAACGGGGCCAGCGGCAGCTATGGCTCTACCATTACGGCGTACTCCATTTCTGGCGGCGGTTATACCAGTACGGCATCCAGTTTCACCACCGGATTCTTGAACAGCTCCGGCACCATTACCTTCACAGCGACGGTGACGGATTCCAGAGGGCGCACCTCTGCGGCGGCCACGGTGAGTATTACCGTACAGGCTTACGCCCCGCCGTCCTTCCAGAGCTATCTGTCCCAGCGGTGTTTAAGCAGCGGGACAATCAACGAGGACGGCACCTATATCCGGGGCCTGCTGACCTTCCAGTTTTCCTCCTGCGGCGGGAAGAATACGGTGTCCGGCTCGATCAAGTATAAGCGGACGACCGTTTCCACATGGACGGCGGTAAGCGCGGCCTTTACCTCCGGCGCGGCGGTAGTGTTTGGCAGCGGTGGGATTTCCACCGAGTATTCCTACGACGTACAGTACACCCTGACGGATGCGTTTTCTTCCGTTTCCATTCAGGACATTATCTCCACCGCCGCTGTGGTGATGGATTTCAAGCAGGGCGGAAAAGGTGTGGCGGTGGGTAAGGTGGCGGAAAAGGACAACTGCTTTGAGGTATCCGAGGATTGGGATGTGCGGGTATATGGGAAGCTGCTGAAAGATTACATTGAGTCTTTCAGTAAGGCCATCTATCCGGTGGGCAGTATCTATATGAGCGTCAACGCCACCAACCCGTCCACCTACTTTGGCGGCACTTGGGTGGCATGGGGCGCGGGCCGGGTGCCGGTGGGGATCAATGCCTCCGACAGTAATTTCAATACGGTGGAAAAGACGGGCGGCGCGGCAACGGTAACGCTGTCTGCCAGCCAGATCCCCAGCCACACCCACGCGAAAGGTACGCTGGCGACGGCCAGTGCCGGGGCGCATACCCATAACCTGCAAAACCAAAAAGCGCCATGGGGAACCAGCGCCAGCAACCGCGTCCTTGTGGATGCGACCTCCGGCTATACGGAGGTGACGAACAAGGCGACCACCAGCGCCGGGGCGCACACCCATACCGTCTCAGGCTCCACGGCGGCCACAGGCGGCGGGGGCTCCCACAATAACCTGCAGCCGTATATTGTCTGCTATATGTGGAAGCGGACGGCATAAGGAAAAATTCAGCCGAAGGGCTGTTTTTTTATACCCATTTTTAAGAAAGCGAGGATTGAAGCATGAAGAATTTCTGGAACATGGCACAACTGGCGTTTGCCGCGATTGGCGGAGGGCTGGGCTGGTTCTTCGGTGAGATGGACGGCTTTTTCTATGCCCTCATTGCCTTTGTGGTGATCGACTACCTGACTGGCGTGATGTGCGCCATTCTCGACAAAACCCTTTCCAGCAACGTGGGCTTTCGCGGGATTTTCCGCAAGGTGCTGATCTTCGTCATGGTCGGGATCGGCCATGTGATCGACACCCAGCTCATCGGCAGCGGCGACGCGCTGCGCACGGCGGTGATCTTCTTCTACATCTCCAACGAAGGCGTGAGCCTTCTGGAAAATGCGGCCCATGTGGGCCTGCCGGTGCCGGAGAAGTTGAAGGACGTGCTGGCGCAGCTCCATGACCGCACAGAAAATAAGGAGGACAACGAGGAATGAAACTGAAAGAATCCATTTTAACGAAGAACCCCTGCTATACCGCAGGGCGGAAAATCACAGTCAAGGGCCTTATGCTGCACTCAGTCGGGTGCAGCCAGCCCAAGGCCTCTGTATTTATCAATAGCTGGAACAAGGCCAGCTATAATAACGCCTGCGTCCATGCCTTTATTGACGGCAACGACGCGACCATTTATCAGACGCTCCCGTGGAACCACCGGGGCTGGCATTGCGGCTCCGGCAGTAAGGGAAGCGGTAATAATACCCATATCGGCGTGGAAATGTGCGAGCCTGCGTGTATCAAGTATACCGGAGGCTCGTCTTTTACCTGCTCCGACCTTGCGACGGCCCGCGCGGTGGCAAAGCGCACCTATGAGGCGGCGGTGGAGCTGTTTGCCTATCTCTGCAAAAAGTACGGTCTGAACCCTACGGCGGACGGCGTGATTATCAGCCACAAGGAGGGCCACAGCCGGGGGATCGCCTCCAACCATGGCGACCCGGAGCATTTATGGAAGGGCCTCGGCATGAGCTACACCATGAATACCTTCCGGCAGGCGGTAAAGGCGGCCATGGCAGGCTCCGGCACGTCTGTGGAAACGGACGGGTACACAAAAATCATGGGGACGGCTGCGGCAACGGCGGCGCAGATGGAGAGCTATCTCAAAAAGGCCAACCCCTCCGTGGCGCAGTCTGTCATTGATATGATCCCGCTGTATCTTTCCGAGGGGAAGGCCGAGGGTGTCCGTGGCGACATTGCCTTTGCGCAGTCCTGTCTGGAAACCGGGAACTTCGGCTTTTCCGGCTCCGCCGTGACGCTGGATCAGAACAATTTCTGCGGGATGGGTGTCACCAGCAACGGCATGAAGGGAAATTCCTTTGCTACGCCCCAGCTTGGTATCCGGGCGCAAATCCAGCACTTAAAAGCATACGCCTCTACGGCGGCACTGGTGAACGCCTGCATTGACCCGCGTTTTCAGTATGTAACGCGCGGGGCTGCGCCGTATGTGGAGTGGCTTGGCAGCAAGGAAAATCCGAAAGGTGTGGGCTGGGCCACCGGGGCCGGATATGGCGGGAAAATCCTCGCTATCTTGAAAAAGATTGTGGGAACGTCCGCGCCTGCCGCCAGTCTGTACCGGGTGCGCAAAAGCTGGGCGGATGCCGCCTCGCAAAAGGGAGCCTTCAAGGTGCTGGATAATGCCAAGCGGTGTGCGGACGAAAATCCGGGCTATTCGGTCTTTGACGAAACCGGCAAGGCGGTGTATACCAGCAAGGCGGCCACCACTACCTATACCGTCAAGAAAAACGATACCCTGTGGGGAATTGCGGCGAAACTGCTGGGCAACGGCAGCCGGTACAAAGAGATCAAGACCTTAAACGGCCTGACCTCCGACACCATCTATACCGGGCAGAAGTTGAAAATTCCTGCAAAGTAATTCCTGCGCGGCCCTCCGGGGCCGCATTTTTTGAAAAGGAGGCAAACCATGACAGACGCACAAA